>Ga0255430_10015_pt1 | contig 32958 bp, 33 predicted proteins | sample ANMaggSeSYBR02G3_FD_182660 | JGI IMG/M metagenome (GOLD analysis project Ga0255430, IMG submission 182660) | Sediment cell enrichment communities from methane seep in Santa Monica Basin, California, United Staets - ANME aggregate JGI... | ecosystem: Environmental > Aquatic > Marine > Cold seeps >...
CGTAAGTGTTTGCAACAGAAGCTTTTAGGAGTTCTCGCGCATGATGAAATGCAGAAAGAAATTTTCCTTTTGGTTTTAGATTCAAAGAACGATCGATGAATGTGTCCAATGTCTTTGGGGTTCGAAAAGCTCTAGCGGGAGCTATTGTCATACTATCACCAAATAAACCGTACGGACAAGATACTCCTTTGGACAATCAACTTTGGCACTATTTCCGAATTTTGTTACTTTGCGAACAAAAAATCCTTCGATACCTTCTATTCTAGATTGATGGAAAATTGAGTTCGGGTGAGAAACAAATGAAACCAAAGAAAGTTATTAAGTTGTTCGGAGATACTATACGAAACGAAATATATATAAACAATTGAATTGAAGAAATTTAATCGTAAGAAAATTCGATTATTATTTTGCATATATGTTATGCAATTTATATAAAACAATTTAAAATGTGATATATATGAAAACAATGGAAATGTTCAAACCTGGTATATTGATACTGATGGGGATATTCCTTATTGGGTCATTAGTAATTGCCAGTGCAGATGAATCCCTGCTGGAAGGTGGAGATAGTTTCAATAATGCCGTTCAAATTGAACCTGGCAGTTATGACTGTAATATTTCAAAAGATAATCCGGATTATTATAAGATAATCAATATTACACCAGGGCAAAAGCTTATAATTAAGGCAGATATCCCTGCGGTAGAGTCAGGTTCAGCTAATAGAAAAATGGAATTATCATTATATGATGAAGAAAATCAACAATTAATGCTCGATGAAGAGCATTTGATTCCTGATGAAATTGGAACATTAACTGTCTTCAGGACAGCAAGTTCTATAAAGTCTTCAAATATTTTCTATTTGAAGATACAGGAAGAAATAAGGACTACTGATGATCCATATTCTTATACACTGTATATCTCAATAGAGGATTATTTTGATGCAGACAGCCAGATAGATGCGGGAAATATTTTTGATACTGCTCTTGAGATCACTCCGGGAGATTATAAAGGCTATTTGGAAATAGATGATGGAGATGATGACAAGGATATATATATAATATCTATGCAAAGCGGTGAGAATCTGGATGTTACAATAACTCCAAAAGGTTATGCTAAGTTTAAGGTTATAATATATGACCAGGATAGAGTAAAAGCATCAGAAGAAATATCTGCAAATAATGGAGCGATAGTCAGAACATCGTATAATTCATCCATTTCACAGGATATTTATCTTGAGATAAATAAGCGGTTGATATCTTCTGATAAAGAATATTCATTAATCCTTACACTTGAAGCTGAAGAGGTTACTGAAACAGAGTCAACAGAATCTGCAACTGAAGAAACATCTACCGAAGAAGCATCTATTGAAGATACATACACTGAAGAAGCATCCGGAGATGATAGCGAAGGATTACCCGGATTCGAAGTAATATTCGCACTGGCAGGACTTTTGACAGTTATATGTCTATTGAAGAGAAGATAAAACATTCTTCTTTTCATTTTAATTTTAAAAAAAGATATCGATTAGCGCTGATTCAACTATATGTCAGCGTTAATTTTTCTCTAATTCTTTTCTCTAATCATTAATCTTTTGATAATACCGGACAATGCAAAGTTCGGGATTAAACTGACAAGGGCACAGGGATAAAAGAGATGTATGACGGATTGATGTCAGGAAATATACTGGCTGTTTATTCCCACTTGCATGCAGCTTCTTACCAGGAGTTCCTGACCAGGTTTGTGGAGGCTTGCTTAAAGTGAGTCAAGCAGGCCGTCCCAAAACTAAAATTCCCATGAAAAAGGAGATCAATTAAGCCTTTAAGCCCCGTCCATGCCACCCCCGACTAAAGTCGGGGGCATCCGTGGGCTGGGGGTCGCGTGTTGGTGTGAGCGCGGACAGATGTGGGGTGGGCGGGCGTATATTTGCCGATGGCGGCGCAGAGTTTGGTTATCATGTTTGGTATATCTGAAGTTTTTGCGATAGCAAAAGTTTGGGCGGGGCGTAGTGAAGCCGGATATACCATACCATGTTATACGCTGTCGGTCGCTTATCATGTTCAGCTTTTCTCCATCTTGATCTTCTCTAAAGCCTCTTTTGCAGCATTTTGAACATTATTATTTCCATCCGTCAGAGCCTGAATAAGTGGTTCTACCGCTCTTTCATCTCCTATCGCTCCAAGAATTTCTGCTGCCCCCCACTGAACATTATTATTTCCATCCGTCAGAGCCTGAATAAGAGGTTCTACCGCTGGTTTTCCTATCTTTTTAAGAGCTTCGGCTGTTGCTATTAGAACATCCTGATGCTCATCTTTCAAAGTCTGAATAAGTGGTTCTACCGCTCTTACATTCCCCATTTCTCCAAGAATACATGCTGATCTCTCCCGAACATCCCTATCCTCATCCTTCAAAGCCTGAATAAGAGGTTCGATTGCCGAGTTCCCTATGTTCGAAATCTCATCCCATTCCTTTTTCGCGATTAGATAATAAGCCCTTTCACTTTTACTTGAGGGTATCCATCCCAACTTATCAAGGGCCCCTGCCACTTCACTCGAAACCCACCACTTATTTTCATCCTTCAAAGCCTGAACAAGAGCGTCTATTGCTTTTTTATCTCCTATTTTTCCAAGAGCTTCTGCTGCTTTCTGTCGAACTTCACTATTTTCATTTTTCAGTGAGAGAAGGATAAATTGTGTGGCTCGTTTATTACCTATATCCCCTAAAATATTGATGGCCGTTGTGTATTTACTATGATTTTCACCTTTGCAAATACTGATAACAGAATCCACAACCACATCCTCACCCTCCTTCGATCTCAGGACCTCTAGCTTATGGTTATAAACTTTTGATGCGATTATTTTTGATATTTCAGCTAAAGAAGCTAACAACACACCCAAAAACATTACAGGTGGTGCAAGTAGGGTAAAAATAAAAGAAATTGAAGGAAAATACATGAGTACTATTCCAAGTATAAGACCTATCACTCCAAGGAATAAAATTCCCAGCCCCCACATTACCGATTCAGAGAAACGCTCCACCCAAACCTTCTGTTGAATTAAGGTTTTAATGTCGCTTTCTATTAGTTCTTTACTATATTCTTCCATTTTTACCCCCATTAAGCCACAACCATTCTTCTAAGCACCATTTCACGCCTCATTAACAATTATAGTCCTCCATCGTATTATAACCTTAAAAACATAGATTCTTATTTTTTTATATATGTATTTATAAGTTTTTATATGTTTAGTAGATCACGACTGCAACCGATTGTTGCTCGAATAACTATCCCCGTACTAACAGTACAGGGTCTTCGTATACTTAAATTGGTTTATTTCCTCTTTCTCCTGGGTTTGGGATATTTCTTATGTAGCTCATCCACTTTACGGTACAGGTCTTTAGCAATACCGTCTTCAAATGTCCCGGAATAATAATCAATACGCACGGCAATTGATATTTTAGCAGCCAGCGCCCTTGAGATCTTACCACGCAACCACCAGGGTGACTCCTTAACCAAGGGATGCTGGAATATTACACCGTGTTTGGGTGATGTGGCATTCCCCCTAAGGTGTTTGAACAGTGCTTTTTCAGCCCCCAGTACCTGGATGGCACTTGAAGGCATACTGGCAAGTTTTTTTGAACTCCCGACAATGCCCAGCAGCCTGGCACCGATATGGGCACCGGCTACGGCTGAAAGGTTGGGAAGGTTGTTGTTCATGTATTCCTCTATGTCCAGTGATATCCGGTTCTTGTTGTCATATAACCCGGCAACTGTGGTTGCCAGTTCGGTTACACGTGTCCCCCATGGTCCTGGCAGTTCCATTCCTGATGAGTTCCTGGCCCGCTCCAGGATCTTTTCATCTTCGATGTTCCAGTTTGAAATATCGTTCCTGAGACCATTCCTGGATATGAACCTGGCAAGTGGCTCGCCCTTTAACCTGAGTTCCGGAAAATGCAGGTCATACAGTTCCTTTAACCTCTCAGACAGTGCATTGGTATTTTTGTCAAGGTCATCCAGGGCATCAATGAACCGAATAAGGATATGTTCATCTGATCCGGATGCAGTGACCTGCATCATGGCATATTCTATGTTCACCTCACGGAACAGTTCATCATACTCGTTTTCCGATGCGATAAAACCCCAATCCTTTGCCAGGCTGCATATATCGATCCCGCAGACCTCATTGCATTCCAGCGCCTCAGGTATCTCTTGTAACCGGCCTGCAAGGCTCTTAACATCTTTTTGGTAAAGATCACAGGAATTTATTGTTCCGTCATCAAATGAAAAAATTCCAAACCATGTCCTGACTGAATGCATCAAATATAGAATTATACGGATTATATATATGTATTATCTGTTTCAAGTGGGTCAGAGGAGGTCAAAATCTTCGTCGTCATCGAACTCGATATCCAGGACATCCAACACCCTGGAATGGCCGTTCGCATTATAGCAGCGCCATGAACGCATATTATACGGTGCACCAACAATGATGTGGTAATCTCCTATCCTGGCAAAAAGTGCAAGGTCGGCCCTTGAAGGGTTGGTGTTGGATGATGGGTGGCTGTGGACAGAACCTGCGATACTGAGATTGGGCATCATGTATAATCTCAAAACGGCGCTGACCTGGGATGATTCTGTGCCGGGCAGGAATATCACATCCTTAATGACACCTTCCTCGGCCCGCATCAACCCTGCAAACTCATTAGGTGCCGATGAACGGGAAACCTCAATAATGAACTCCAGGGTCGACCTGGCTATACCTCTAATATCAGTAATTGCCGGCACCTCCTGTAAAGCTACAGAGTAATACCTGTGATAATATCCTTGTTGAAATCAAACAACTGGCAGGTGTCTTTCTTGTGTATCATTGTCAGGCGTTTATTATTAGTGATCTCACCAATTATGCAGGCTGTAATACCCACTTCTTCGAACAGTTCGATACAGCGACTGGCATTTTCAGGGGCGGCTGTCACAATATATCCGGTGGCAGGATATATCTTGAGCCACTGAATAAAATCCACTCCTTCAGGCACTGGTATCTTTTCCAGGTCCACTGCCGCACCCTTATGACTGGTCTCAAGCAGCATTCCCAGTGTACCAAGGGTACCCGGGTTGCTGATGTCCTTGCCTGAATTGACGACATGCGCCTCACCTATGGTCTGCATTACCAGGTATTTCTCCCTGACTTCGGCAGGGCTCTTCATTGTGGTGGTGTCCCAGCTGTACGGAGAATTTGGCCCCACCCGGCCTTCCATGTCGTATGCTGCAATGATAGCATCCCCGGTCTTTGCGGTATCGCTGCGTATAATGCAGTCCTTTTTGGCTGTGCCCACAATGGCTACAGATAGCGATGTATGTGGTGTGTCCGGATGAAGGTGTCCGCCCACCATAGGGACGCCGAACTTGGAGATGCCTGACTTGATGCCGTTTAATAGCTCAATACATGCTTTTTTCTTGCTGCTGGCGAGCACATTGACCATACCCAGCGGCCTGCCGCCCATGGCAGAGATGTCATTGACGTTGACCAGTACCGAACTGTACCCTGCCCACCAGGGACTGGCATCCAGGAGCCGGCCCCATATCCCGTCGGCTGCGAACAGTACGACATCATCGGTGCCCATATCCAGGACTGCTGCATCGTCCCCGAAGTCTACGATACAGTCACCGTATTCTTCGCGTACTGTCTCAAAGATGTTGACAATATCTGCTATGGGTTTCTTTCGTGTGATTCCTTCAAAGGTGCGGAGTTCGTGTGCGATCTTTTCAAGGTCCAGTAGTCATTCCTCCTGGCAGTGATGTTGAGAATATTGTTTATGCTACAAATACATAATGGAGTGTGTTTCAAGAAAATGGAAATTTCGGACAGGATAAACGGGATTGACAGGATACGACCCAATCCCGTATATCCTGAAAATCCTGTCAGAAGATTTGATTGAAATTAAGAAAATTACCTATGTCGATATCGAAATGCGTTTATAATTTCCTATATGTAAAGTTCATGCTACTCAAATGTTGAAAGAGGGATCATGTCAAAATATAAAAAGATATTTTTGGTAACTGACGGGGGCTCAAGGGGCAATCCCGGCCCGTCCGCTATTGGATACGGCATCTATGACCAGGACTGGAATGCTATCGAGGAGAAGTCTGAATATATCGGGAAGGGCACTAACAATGAGGCTGAATACCAGGCGCTGGTCACTGCACTGGAGCGGGCGGTGCGCTACTGTAAGGATGATGTGGAGCATTATAGTGACAGCGAACTGCTGGTCAGGCAGTTGAACGGGCAGTACCGTGTAAAGGCCGTGAATTTGAAGCCGCTGTTCGGTAAGGTATCAACGCTTAGTAAGAAATTTGGCTCGGTAAGACACCATCATGTCCGAAGGACCGATAAGCGGCTGGCGAGGATTGACGGGCTTGTGAATGAGGCGCTGGATGGGGCAGGGTATTGATGTAAACCGGGTATATACCCTATCACTCATTTTTTCGCAATATTTGCATTACAATCAACAAGAACAAAACACCTGCAAATAGACTAAATCCAGGAATTCCCTTCTTTTCAGTTGGTGCCTGAACCGGTTGTTTCTCTACAGTCTCTGTTGGCTCTACAATAATACCTTCACCCCCGGATTCTCCCATATCCTTCTTACCTGTTACTGCAAATGGTGAGAATCCAGGCACTTTTGCCTCAAAGTACAAATACTCTGCATCTTCTCCTATTTTATATGTCTCAAGTGGATTCCATATTCCATCACTGTACCGATTCAATGAAATCGTGGACTTACTGATCTTGTTATCAATGATCCAGGACTTCTCTACTTTGAAATTTATAATGGGGTTAGCAATGTTCTCTGAGGTCGCCCAGTCGAGATTTCCAACCCAGATATTCAGGTTCTTATACACTATATCCAATGGTGCACTATCTACCAATGTAGAGGTGTTGTTTAATATCTCGACCTTTGCAGCAATTTTGCCTGAATTTTTTAGACCAGTGAAATTGAGGTATTGTACTATATTACCTTCAAAATCAAAATTGTAGCTCACTACTGAACCCTTATTCACATATTCCCTTTCGGTTTCTGAAATTAATATATTCTCAAAAGCTTCACCAGAGCCTCCACTTCCCCCGCCTCCCCCTCCTCCTTTGTTAGGGGTTTGAGCAATTTGAGTTATAACTTTTAATGAATATGTCCCGGATTCAAATGTTGTATAATCCTGTGATTTCATATTTATCTGCGAAGTTCCAGTATTCATAATAACTGGAATATCTTCCGGAACGGCTTCAACATTCCAATCCATACGAACAACACAAACAGATGGAACTATAAGTTCCATATTCCAACTAACACCTTTTAAATCAGGCTTTATATCTGTTGCTAAGCGATTAACTACTTCATGGCTGCATGGAAAATACACGTCAAGGGCATCAGCCTGGGGGGGAGGGGGAGCTAGAACATCCAGGTCCCTATCAAACTCATCTGAGGCATTAATGTTGACCCCTAAAATACGTATATAAGTAGCAGGTGGTGGCGGTGGAGAATTATCATTATCATTTGAGGACAGCGAAGTTACATATATGGGCAAAGTCCACTCTGCACCCGATGAACCAATGAAAAAGATCGACAATAATACAAGAGCGACGAAGCGCATTGTGTTTGACATATCCTGCTCCTATCCAAAATATGGAGTTCCGCTGAATATGACCTGAGTATCATTCAATGCAAGAACCCAATAGCCTTTCCCCAGTTCAATTTCGCTAACTTCATAATATTGCTTATTGGTAGTACTCCAGGTATATACAGGAATTAGCACATCTTCATTGCTACCGAAAATCGTATCCACATCTGGATAATCTGGTATAATTGGAGTTGAAACAAGATTCCAGCCCTGAAGTAGTGTCATCGTGTAGGAATAGGGGGAGTGACCAGAAGTGTAATATTGAGCATTTGAAACTCCTCCACTCACATATTTTTTATATTCTACTGTGAAACCGGATGCGGTAATATCAACTATTGTATATTGTGAAGTAAGGTTCTTTTCTTGCACAAGAATTTCAATTAAGCCATTTTGGTATTTCACACGCCTTTTATCATCAACTAAGGTTGTTGAAGTAGTTAATTCGTCATATGAGCCATCTGAATTTAACTGATAAATTGTTACTTCCGGCATTAAATCTCCGGAAAATAATATAATATCTGATACTTCAACAAAATAGTTATTTATCTGATATCCATCTCCCTCTAAAATCTTTCCATCTTTGAGGATATATTTAATCAGTGGCACATATTCGTCAACTTCCACTTCTTTTACCAGTGCACCGAGATTACCTGCTTCATTTACTTTAAGTGCGAAGAGATCGCCAATAATATTTATCACATTACCTTTCGAAAGTTCGATATCATCATTATTTATTAAACTTAGCTGATCTGGATATGTCTTAACGATATAACCATCATATAGTGTAGCATCGTTATTAACCAGATCCAGTACATCTGTAGATATAAGATCCATATTATTGATTTTTACAATATTGCAGTTCATGCCAGCAAATACTGTCTCAACAGTGAAATTCATAACTTCACTCTCTTGAGGTCCACCGAGGTCTGTTTTGTATATAAAATAACCACCCTCTGTCACGACCTCATTATCAACTTCTTCATCATCTTTGCTAATTGACATCCATACTTCAGATCCGTCGACATCAATCTCAAGAGCTGTAATACTCCAACCGCCAGGTAAAACTAAAGTATTACCAACTCTCAAAAAATAATCATCATTCGAATCTTCATCAATAAGTTTTTTTGTAATGATCCACTCAGATGCAGTGCTATATACAACAGCATACTTACTGCTGCCCCATGCAATATTTTGTCCCCATGGTATTGTAGTATAATTCATTTCTCCCACTGGGACGGATAAATTGGAGTAGAATGGAAGTCCAATGGATTCGTATCCAACCTTATCTTCCAGATCATAATAAAGAACTGCCGGGTTGTCTGCTGACATTGCCTTTAACATGGTCCCGGTTGAGGCATTAGTAGCACCTACTATATCATAAATACCTGGTTCTGTTATTTTTTTAATTAGTCCTGCCATATCCCCAGCTTCATTGACCCTGACTGAAAAGAGATCACTGATAATATTCTTTGCATTTCCTTTTGAAAGGGGTATATCAATGTCATTCAGTATATTTATTTGATTGTTGGATGTCTTGATAACATAACCATCATACAGGTTTGTATCGTTATTTTTGATTTCCAGTATATCTTTTGATATTAGATCGATATTATTTATTTTTACAAGATTGGTGTTAAAGCCAGCAAATACTGTCTCAACAGTGAAATTCATAATTTCACTCTCTTGAGGTCCACCGAGGTATGTCGCATTAATAAAATAAACACCCAACGTCACGAACTTAGAATCAACTTCTACACCATCTTTGCTAATTGACATACATGCCTCTGATTCATTGACATCAATCTCAAGAGGTTTAATACTCCAACCGCCTGGTAAAAACAGACTCTCACCAACTCTCAACAAATAATCATCATCCTGATCTTCATCAACAAGTTTTTTTGTAATGATCCACTCGGATGAACTGCTATATATGACAGCATACTTACTGCCACCCCATCCAATATAATTCCCCCAGGGTATAGTGGTATAGTTCAATTTTCCATAGGGTATAGATAAGTTATCATACAATGGAAATGTAATTGAACCGTATCCGTCTCTATCCTCCAGATCATAGTAGAGAACAGCCGGATTATCTATGGATGTAGCCTTAAAAGTAGTTCCGGTTGCGTTAATTGCCCCTAACACCTCATATAGTGTTAATGGCTGGGCTGGTGATGATATTGGCACTGAAACAACCGTTATATTCATTTTTTTTTCATCCCTGCCTTTCAGGTAGAAAGTATATACACCGGTTTCATTGAATGTATAGCTCACAGACCGCATATAAGGAAGATATTGTTCTTCTTCCCATATGCCATTTTCATTAACCAGATATCTTGACTGCTTGGTATCTTCGAAATTTCTCCACTTTACGGTGTCGCCTACTTTTATTACCTTATCTCCCACAGGTATGAACATGTAATTACCGATTCTGATTAGGTATTCTTGAGTTTCAGTAGGTGTTGGTGTTACCGTAGGTGTAGCCTCTTCAGTGGGCTGGGCTGTAGCAATAGAAGTTGCGGTTCCCACATCCACAGTCTCTGTTTCGGCATAACTTATTGCAAGAGCCGGGACTGTTAATATAGTAAGCACCAGGAAAAAAAACAATGTTGACAATGTTATTTTCTTATTCATGTTATGTCACCCTAAGATTTAAATGTTAATGTGAACTTTCACCAATTGATACAATTAAATATTTATCAATGACTTCTATATTAATCTCATCATATATATTTAATAATTCCAAATGTAATATTTATATAGAATTTTATTCCGTATAAATATGTCGGAACACCACAGTATTTGTGATATATATTACAGATTGGGGTATTGTTGGGGAAAAGGTAGAATATTTGTAACGGCGACAAACAATGAGGCTGTATACCGAGCCCTGGTGGCAGCACTGGATGTGGCAGGGTATTGAATTTCTTATAGTAAAACACACGATATCTATTGTATATATCGTATATCTACGATAAAATCTGTAAAATTTATCGACTATAAACGATAAATTTATTACCATCCAGAGTCCATATAACTTAACATGGACACAAAAAGCAAACTGAAACACGTATTTGTCGAATGGCAGGAACGTGAACTGCCAAAGTTCCAGAAACGGCGGCGCGATATAAACCTTAACAGCCCGCATATTGTAGACATAATAGGCGTAAGGCGCTGCGGCAAGACCTATTACATGTTCCAACTGATATCCGAACTGCTGGACTTAAACATACCCAGATCAAACATATTATACATCAATCTTGATGACGACAGGCTCCAGCCCTTAAACGGCGATGAACTACATTTACTGATCGAAACGTTCTACGAGTATTATGAGGTCTCTGACAATCATAAATTATATCTGTTCCTGGATGAAATCCAGAACATGCCGGACTGGGAAAAGTGGGTCAAGAGCACCTATGACAAACATCAAAATATAAAGATCATAATAAGCGGTTCCAATGCATCATTGTTATCAAGTGACATATCCACCCTGTTAACCGGAAGGCACATCACAACCCGGATGTTCCCGTTCAGTTTCACTGAATTCCTGGATTACCATGAAATAAAGTTCCAGCTAAAAACCCTGCAATATTCGAAAAAAAAGACATTGATAAAAAAGAAATTCAACGAATACCTGGAAAATGGCGGGTTTCCTGAAGTAATATATTATCCAGGGGTGGGGCAAAGGGAATTACTCCAATCTTACTTTGACGACATCATTTACCGGGACATCATCTCCCGTTTCAACATACGCAATCCACAGGTCTTCAAGCAGTTGAGCTTGTTCTGCATTTCAAACATCTCAAAACCCCATTCATTCAATTCACTAAGAAGATTATTCGCAAATTATTCCCCCCTCAGTACAGATGCCATAATAAATTACCTGGCATATCTGGAAGACGCATTCTTGCTGTTTACCATGCCGCATTATGATCATTCGATCAAGAAACAGATAAATAAACCCAAAAAATTATACTGTATAGATACCGGCATGGTCAATGCTGTATCATTTCGTTTTTCAGATAACATGGGGCAGTTGTATGAAAATCTGGTATTCCTGCAGCTTAAGCGGACAAAACGTGAAACATATTACTGGCAAAGTTCAAAAAGCCATGAGGTGGATTTTGTTATAAAAGAGGGTCTAAAAGCCAGTTACCTGATACAGGTATGTGTTGATATTTCAGATGCAAAGACAAAATCCCGTGAGGTCAATGGTCTACTTGAAGGTCTGGACTATTTTGACCTTCCGGAAGGTACGATCATAACTTCAGACCTGTTCAATGAGGAAACTGTTGATGAGAAAGTAATACGGTATGTACCGCTCTGGTACTGGTTGCTTGAAAATGAGATCCGTCATTGATAACATTCACAGCCTTTAAACTTAAAACCCAATAGGTTATAAGAATATTGAATACATTATACAAATCATTACACAAATGAATAAATTCTCAAAAAAAGCCGCAAGGATACCGCCGTTCTATGTAATGGAAGTACTGGAAAGGGCAGAGGAACTGGAACGCACAGGAAGGGATATCATCCATCTCGAAGTAGGCATACCCGACTTCCCCACTGCTTCCCATATCAGCGAAGCTGCCTATGAGGCAATAAAGGCAGGCGAGACCAGGTACACCCACAGCATGGGACTGCTCCAGCTCAGGGAATCGGTTGCCGGATACTACAACCGGAAGTTCAACCTCGACTTGAGTAGCGGGCAAGTCATCATCACATCAGGCACCAGCCCGGCCATGTTGATGCTGTTCATGGGCCTGCTGGATAAAGGAGATGAGGTTGTAATGTCCAACCCTTATTATTCAGCCTATCCCAATTTCGTGGAATACATGGACGGCAGGCCTGTTTTTGCATATACCAGAGAAGACGAAGGGTTCAGCCTGACACCCGACGCAGTAGCCAGGAAGATAACCCCCCGGACCAGGGCATTATTGATCAATTCCCCTGCCAACCCCACCGGGCACGTCATGTACCCAAAAACCATGCAGGGCCTGGCCGAAATCGCAGGGGATATTCCTGTAATATCTGATGAGATATACCAGGGCCTGGTCTACAAAGGCAAAGACCATTCTATCCTTGAATACACAGACAATGCCTTTGTGCTGAACGGCTTCTCCAAACTCTTTGCCATGACAGGATGGCGTCTTGGCTACCTTATCGCACCGCCCGAATACACCAGGCCCCTACAGAAGATACACCAGAACTTCTTTATATGTGCCAACAGCTTTGTCCAGCATGCAGGCATTGCGGCACTAAAAGGACCGCAGGACTATGTACAGGAGATGGTGGCAACGTACGATAAACGCAGGAAGTACATCCTGCAGCGGCTAAAAGGTATGGGGTTCGGGATTGGCAGTGAACCTACCGGGGCGTTTTATGTGCTTGCCAATGCAAAGAAGTTCAGCGAGGACTCACTTGAACTCAGCCGCCGTATACTTGAAGAAGCAGGGGTGGCGGTGGCTCCGGGCATTGACTTCGGGGAGGGGGCAGAAGGATACTTGCGGTTCTCATATGCCAACAGCCTTGAGAACATCAGGGAAGGTCTGGACAGGATCGAAGAATATCTTAACACCTGAAAGATAATTAGCAAATATTATTTATGGTAAGTACTTATTGCTTTTCATGATCGACCCGATTGAGGAACTTATATCATTAAGTGATAAAAAAGGATTCATAGCACACAAGATCGTTCTTGAATGCCAGGATTGTGGTTACATTAAAGAATCTACTTATTACGACCTGTTAAAGGATAAGCAGTACGAATTGCTGGAACCCACAACAGTACCCAATCCCTATATCCAGGAGTCGTATTACGAGGAAGATGTAACTGCTACTCCAATAAAATTCAAGATAGAATGTCCTGAATGCAAGGGAGAAATGGTAGGTTTTTCTCCTGTGCCCATGGAATATATACTGAATCATCTCAGTTCCCCACCACCAGATGATATGATATATGGCTGATATTTTATTTTAATTTGAAAATTGTAAAAATAATAACCAAATTAAGTATCCACTTCAAATCTAAGGGTAATTTACTCTGTTTTGAAATCGAAAGCCTACTTAGGTACTTGATTTTGAAAATCCGAATATACATTTTACCCTTCTTTTTAAAATAGATACTTCATATCGAATATTGCCACGGAAGAATGAAGAATCGTATCTGGAAGTTTACATTTATATATCATTGTAAACGACTGTTTAACATGCGAGTTATAACAACAAGAGTTCCGGATGAAATGTTTGACAGGATAACGGAGCTGGAGGAGAGCGAGAATATAGACCGAGCTGAGGCAACGAGAAAGTTGCTTTTTATCGGTATAAAAGAGATAAAAAAGGAAAATGCGATAAAACTTCTAAGGGCGTATAAAATAACATACAGGAAAGCAGCAGAGATGATGGGAGTGGCGATTTATGAATTATTGGATATAATGGAAAAAGAAGGGATTGAAGTTGGATATTCGATGAGGGATCTGGAAAAAGATCTAGAGGAAATGAAGTGATTGCCATAGACTCTACCCCTCTCATTCATCTATCAAAGATTGGAAGACTGGATATTCTGGAGAATTGTTCACTAATCACAACGGAGTCCGTTAGAGGAGAAGTGATTATAGAAGGAAAAACCGGAGTGAGTGAATTAAAAGAATTCTTTAAGCCAGTGGAGGTGGTTAAATTATCAAAAAGGGATATAGACACTGCATCGTCTATTGCGAAGAGTGAAGATATACATCAGGCAGATGCGGAGCTTCTATTGCTTGCAAAGAAGAAAAAATGCACGCTCTTGACGAATGATCGGGCATTGGTATTATTAGCAAGGAGTATGGGACTAAAAGTATGGTGGGTCACGACTCTAATCCTGAACCTTATAAATGCGGGGAGGTTGAGCAAAGAGGAGGGAAAATATATTTTTAATGACCTGATAATGAGTGGAATGCATATAGAAACGGGTGTGTATATAAGGATACTCAGAGAGATAGAGATGATAGGGCGGTGAGTCAATCAAACGAAGAATGTTTTTACGAATCGCTGCAAAAAGTAGCCGAAGGAACGGGGATAGGTATCCACTTCAAATCTAAGGGTAAATGACTCTATTTTTAAATAGAAAGCCTGCCTGGGCACTTGATTTAGATAATCAGAATTTGCATTTTACCCTGCATTATGGAGTGGATACCGAATTAACGCTATTAACAGTATGAACAACCATAATCCCAGTCTCAGTAAGATCGAGAAGATCATAGGATACCAGTTCAATGATAAGCAGTTGGGCACGTCAGCAATAACTACCCGCGCCTATTCCAACGAACACCCACAATGTCCGGAGAACCAGGCCCTTGAATTTTTAGGAGATGCTATTTTATCTTTCGTGACCGCTGAACTTTTATACGAAAAATGGTCCCAGCTTAAAGATAATAAAGTATTCCATGAAATGACACCCGAATCTGTGATGACAAAGATACGGCAGGAAGTAGTAAATAACCAGTTCCTGGCAGACTGCGCTAATTCTTATAACCTCTGTGATTTTATTTTCGATTCCACAGATAATCCAAATGCTGGATATAATAGCTCAGGTACCGGTCCGGGTGACGATATAATTGAGGCTTTGGTTGCGGCAATTTATTTTGATAATGAACGATCCATTGTCCGGGCAAAGAAATTCATAATTGATTTTCTCAACCTATCCGATCTTCTTGAAGATGAAAAACGATTGATCGAACTGGTTACCCAAAAGAATCCCAAGGATAGGCTTATCCATAAATACCAGGAATTGAAAAAAGTCACACCCTCCATCGAATATCCTGTTATAGAGGATAAGTTAGTAGGAAATACACACCATTTTGTATTGGGTCTGCTCATCGATGGCAAATTGCTGCCCGGGATAACCGGCAGTGGATCCAACAAGGCTCTGGCAGAATATGAAGCAGTTGATAAGGCCTATCTGTTCCTGGAAAAAATTAAATGGGACCTGACAAGCATCCGGTGATAACGCTCTATCACATGACATATTTCCACCTACCTTTCGCACGTTGAATCATCGATTTCTAATTGGATTTAATTATAAATATCGCCATATGCTCATATTTTCTAGCCCGAAAACTGAAAAAAAGATTGGTGGTCGTTTCCGGGCACCACCAATTTAATTTCTTCGAAAGTCAGTTACTGCATGGTTTTTTCTTAAGTTTTGTCAATAATTCACTCACACAACCTAAAAACGATTATTGGTCGTTTTCCAGACACCATTGACAATCTCCAAAAGATGCATTGCTATAAGTACCAACACAGCAAGTTCGACAAGTCTCCTTTCGATTTCGGAAATATCCCACCAGTTCAACAACAGTAAAAAAAAAGTTGTTAGAACCAATGCAGGCATGTAACTTTTTGTTTTGTTCATTTCATCACATCCTTAAATATTTTAAGGAAATAACACCAAAACAAAAGATATATATATTATTACCACATTATTACATGTAATAGTGTTTAAATAACCAGACTTTTTAATTTTGGTGAGTCAAAACATCAGCTTAGTAGTTAGAGATTGAGCTGATGTTTTTTTATTTCCTATGTCCCCTTTTACTATTTAATTATACTTAAAAGTATCGTAAGACTTTTTATTTTTTTTACCTATGTTTTCAACAACTTATACAAACGCAAAGACGACAGCGTTTGATTCTTCCATGTGCATTCTGCTCCGTGATGGAGGAAGACGCCTCGCGTTAGCAGCGTTGTCTTTATAGATTTCGTTCAAACACCTGTGTGCGGTCTAAACACAGGTAGCAGGGCAGGTGCGATGTGTGGACTGAAAGCGAGCGCAAAAACCTCGCCTCTGCGACCTATTTTCGCTACACTAAGCCCGTCGCTGGTGGAGTTCAACCTCAATCACAGGCGAGCACACTGCGTGCCCCACCACTCCTTTCGCGACTGCATTCGCTGTCAACTATCCACTATCCACCAGTGGTCGCTCTGGAGAACTCGATCTCCACCTAGGCTGATTCTGACTGCAAAGAAATTACCTGTGACGACCGGATGGACCACTATTGTTTCCACGGGGCGGTATAAATGGTTGAGCTTAATGAGGAACTAGAAAAAGTGTTTGTGAATGAGTTAATGTAGGCCAATGAACTGACAGGAGCTTCCTTGAAGCGGCTAATCAAATTTTTAGAGAACAAGTATGACTGGGACAAGCAAAGGGTCCAGTTCAGGCTGACCCGGGCGCTTATTGCTGCGCGATACGCTGCAAGTCTTTAACGTATGGGGGTTTTAATCCTTGCTCAATATTATGCTTTTATTTTGATAATGAACATAGAAGATAAGTTAGTAGGAAATACACACTATTTTGTATTAGGTCTGCTTATCGAAGGCAAATTGCTGCCTGGGATAACCGGCAGTGGACCCAACAAGGCCCTGGCAGAATATGAAGCAGTTGATAAGGCCTATCAGTTCCTGGAAAAAATTGACTGGGACCTGACAAGCATCCGGTGATTCCAGATAATTAAAGGAGTGGCTGATCAAACTGAAATCCTATAATTTATTCCAGTGTAATATCCCCGCCAAGTGATTTCATAGCTTCAAAGAAGCCAGGATAAGAAATATCAACAGATTCGGCCGTATCGATTACTGTATCCCCGGCAAGCATTCCTGCCACACTCAGCGCCATTACGATCCGGTGGTCATGCCAGCCGCTCACACGGGCACCATGCAGGCCACCGCCCCTTATCACCAGCCGGTCAGGCTCCTCTGTTATATCCACTCCCATCCTGGTCAGTTCCACTGTCATGGCGTGCAAACGGTCTGTCTCCTTATACCTGACATGTTCGGCATTCTCGATCACCATCTTGCCTCCGGACAGCGCACCCAGTACCGCCAGAGTGGGCACCAGGTCAGGTGTCATCCCAACGTCAACAGTTACACCTGTCAACTGGCTTTTATTCACCCTCACCTCGCCTTGCTCCTGGTTCCATTCCAGGTTCGCACCCATATCCTGCAGGATTGGGATTATAGCAGCATCGCCCTGCTTATTCGGATATAGCCCGCCCACAGTAATACCGTCGCCTGCACCGCCGCCTGCCAGGGCACCGGCTGCCAGCAGGTATGATGCGGAAGAAAAATCACCTGGCACCGTATACACCGTGTATTCGGTTAATTCGTATGACTGCTTCGGGGGAATGATAAATGACAGGTGCCCCTTGTCGTCTTCAACCAGTTCTATCTCAATGCCTGCACTTTCCAGCATCTCAATCGTGATCTCCACATACGGCCTGGACTTTAATTCACCATCCACCTTGACCACGGTCCTGGTCCGGCACAGAGGGCAGGCCATGAGCAGGGCCGAAAAGAACTGGCTGCTGATACTTCCGTCCATCACCGCCTCACCTCCGGTCATGGGACCTTTCACTTCAATAGGTGCCATACCATTATCCCTGGTAGAAATAACACTAGCCCCAAGCTGGTTCAGTACATCTATCAATGGTGTGTTAGGTCGCTTACGGATGGAGTCGTCCCCGGTCAGTACTGTTGTACCGTCACACAGGGCACTGACAGCCATCAACAACCTCAGTGTGGTACCGCTGTTGGCAACATCGATAATGCTATCAGGCACGGAAGGTTTCCCCTTCACACCATCTACAATGAGACTGTCACCTTTCTCCCGTATCACGGCACCCAGTGCCCTGCATGCACGTATGGTGGCAGCAGTATCGGCAGATAGCAGGGGACGCTTTACAATGGTCTGCTCTGCCAGGGATGCCATGACCACAGCCCTGTGGGTATAACTCTTGGACGGGGGTGCAAGCACCTCACCTTTAAAGACAGATATGCCAACTTTTGCTTTTATATTGGTCATAATATCTTAACACTTTGATTTTTAGACAATTATAATCTAACCACAGAGGACACATAGAGCACAGAGAAACACAGAGTCTGCATCTGATTTTACTCTCTATGTCCTTTGTGCTCTCTGTGGTTTATTACTTATCACTTGTCTGGTGTGCGTCAGTTGTTTTTCTCGAACATGGCCTTGACAAAACCCAAAAATGGTGGTGAAGGCCTGTTGGGTCTGCTCTTGAATTCGGGATGGAACTGGCTGGAAAAAAAGAAAGTATGTTCAGGGATCTCGGCAATCTCCATCCTGTTCTCGTTACGTCCTGTGAATTTCATACCTGCCTTTTCCATCTCATCGATGTACTTTGGATTCACTTCATACCTGTGCCGGTGCCGCTCTATTATCGCGTCAGAGCCATATAGTTTATTGGCAAGGCTTCCCGGTGTCAGTTCAGCAAAATAATCACCAAGCCTCATTGTGGCACCCATGTCCACATTTATCACGCCTTCCTGCTCAGGTAGCAGGTCTATCACAGGATGGTCAGTAGCAGCCAGTTCCGAACTGTTTGCATCCTCATACCCCAACACATTCCTGGCAAACTCAATAACCGCAGTCTGCATGCCCAGACACAGTCCCAGGTACGGTTTATCGTTCTCCCTGGCATATTTTACAGCAGATATCTTACCCTCAGTGCCGCGTACCCCGAAACCTCCGGGCACAAGTATTCCGTCATACTTTGCTAGCTGGCTGATGGATTCCGGTTCATTCTCAAAATCCTCGGCATCCACCCATGAAGCATTCACCTTGCATCCCACCTCAATACCCGCATGCTTCAGGCTCTCCCTGATGCTCAGATATGAGTCTTCCAGGTCAGTGTACTTACCCACCACGGCCACTTCTACTGAACCAGTGGTCGAGCGCATCTTTTCCACCATCCGGTTCCACTCTTTATTGTCATCCTTAGAGTTCAGTCCCAATTTGGTCAACAGGTAATCGGCTGCACCTTCATTTTCCAACTGCTGGGGCACCATATAAATATCCTCGGCATCATGGGCGCTTATCACCGCCTTTGCCGGCACATCACAGAACAGGGCGATCTTTTCCTTGGTACCGGGCAGTATAGGCTTTACACATCTCGTAACTATCAAATCCGGGTGAAGACCTAACTCCCGCAGTTCTTTAACTGAATGCTGGGTCGGTTTTGTTTTCTGCTCCCCCTGGGCATCCATAGGCACCAGGGTTACATGGATGAAAACCACATCATCCACATCTTCTTCATTATGCAGCTGCCTGACAGCTTCCAAAAACGGCATACTCTCGATATCGCCCACTGTACCGCCAACTTCAATGAGACATATCTGGGCACCGCTGTGTTTGGCTACATTTCTCAACCGTTCCTTTATCTCGTTGGTAATATGAGGAATTATCTGTACGGTCTTGCCCAGGTAATCGCCCCTGCGCTCCTTATTGATGACTGCCTGGTATACCTTACCTGTGGTTATATTGTGCTCCCGGGTCAGTTCTATATCCAGGAACCTTTCATAGTTACCCAGGTCCAGGTCAACTTCCCCGCCGTCCTTTAAGACGAATACTTCGCCGTGCTGGAAAGGACTCATGGTCCCGGCATCGATATTGATGTAAGGGTCGATCTTGATGGCCGTAACATCGTAACCTTTGTTCTTCAATATCCTTCCCATTGATGCGGCTGTTATTCCCTTACCAAGCCCGCTCATCACACCCCCGGTTACGATGACATATTTCATGTTCTCTAATACCTCATATTTTTCAATTATTTTTTGCCAGCAAATGCATTACAGCATATACCATAAGTATTATTATTAAAATGGAAACTGCCAGGGCTCCATACAGCACATGTATCAAATTAAAGGCAAATGTGACCAGCAGAATAACCACCACAAGCAGTATCATAAGCAAAGGCAGGATGAACGTATCCGGAAAACTAAATGATATCTCTTTTTTTCGGTTCTTATCCGGATTTTTACTCGGATCAATATCCCAATCATCCCTGGATGATGTCCGGTCCTGCTTATAATTCGGGAATGCCAGTCTTTCATCAACATCGATAACTGACCTGGGTTTGGACACTACCGGTATTTCACCTATGATAACCCTGAATGATTCTGTGAGGGACCCATATCCGGTTGTAACTTTCATCTCGCCTTCCAATGTGGTGAGATCAGCAGGAAGTTTGACCACAACAGGTACATATTCCTGGTTGGCTACATAGACATTATCAGACAGGAACCTGACGTTTTTTCTAAGTGTATCGCTGACGGACAGATACACATGGGTAGGACTCCCGTAATTAATAATTGGCAGTTCAATGCTGCATTCATTCCCTGGATCAAGCGGTATAGTAATATCAGATTTATCGAACTCGATCGAGTTTATCCTGTTCCTGTTTATATGTATCTGCTGCACTTGCAAGTACCTATGTAGTTATTCCCTTAAATCGGGAGGTAGCATGTTGGGAATGCCATCCTCGATTGGGTAATGTTCATTGCATTTCCCGCAGAAAAGAGATCCTTTGATTATCTCTTTATCGTCCTCTTCATCTACTGTAAGCACTAAATCACCCTTGCACATTGGACAGCATAAGATTTCCATTAATTCATGTTTCATATAGTTCAATCCAGAAAACTTTTTTTATTGTTCAACATTTACGACATAGTTATTCATCAAATTATCGGTATTGACGGGATGAGTATTCGATGAGAAGTATATTCAATGAGAAGTGTATTCGATGAGAAGTGTATTCGATGAGAAGTGTATTCGATGAGAAGTATATTCAATGAGAAGTGTATTCGATGAGAAGTGTATTCGATGAGAAGTATATTTGGTGGAAAGGACATGCACACTATAAAATCGAGAAAATCCAGGGACATCCTTAACGAGATCAAATGGAAAGGATTGGATATCGACCATTGTACTATATACTATATACACAGAGGCGCACCAGGTGACACAAAAGCAATATCTGGGTCATCCATTCGAATCATTGGCAGGTCTTTTTTCGAGACCACGGACGGTACATCAATCCCATATCACAGGATATTAAGGATCGATCATGACGGGATAAGAGTGTACGAGAAAAAATGAATCAGTCAATCTAATAAAGTATCATCTCATGGAGTACATCAGTCTTACTGATGATCCCTATATGTTTGCCGCCATCGGTGACCATGATTCTTCCCACCTTATTTTCATCAAAGACCTTGACAACGTCATAGAGTGGTGTGTTGCCATCCACTGAAATAATCTTCCGGGTCATGATCTCCCTGACCTTTAGATTCATCTTTCCGCTGGCAAGTGTTCTACCGATATCGGAATATGTGATTACACCAACTATATTGCCCTTATCATCCACTGGTGCACCATGAATATCATTCCTGGTGAATATCCTTGCTGCCTCCTGGATAGTGGAATTGGCAGGAACGATTATGGTCTTATCAGGTACGAAATCCTTTATAGGGCTTTTTGGCAGCGACACCATCTCTGTGATAGAGAACAGCAACGCATTGGATGAATCGTCCCGCCCCATTATTTTTCCGCGTATAATAAGTTTATTAACAGGAGTGGGGCCCACCTGTATGATATCACCTGTATCGAAATCACGGATATCCCCGAGTATGCGGATAATACCATTACAGGTGTCGGGATGGCGGACAGTAGTAAAACTAATCTCTGCAGCAGTTAAATTGTCCATATGCTGCTGGTTTTTAAAAATAGGTACCACTACCTCTTTATCCATTTCAGCAATACTTAACGCCTGGTAGGTAGCACCTGTGGCTTTATAACCACCTTTCGGGCCGGGTACACCTTCAACAAGTCCTAATGCCTTTAGCGATTGCATCTGGTTCCTGACCGTGCCAGGGTTACGGTTGATGATCTCTGCTATTTTTTCCCCTTTAACAGCTGTTTTTTGCTTGCGATAAAGATTAATTAAAGCAGTTAAAATTTCCTTTTGAATAGGTGTAAGTTCCATATTAACATGCCCCTAATAATTATAAATATTAATTATAAATATTAATTATAAATATTAATCATAAATATTAATTATATTTACTAAATATACATGATATTTATTTTACTTAAATTCATGCATCCGATATTCCATATTAATTTTTTTTGTAAACGTATAGAAAAGTATATACTTTCCTGTAGGCTTAGAAAATGCAAACGAAGTAAGCATTTTTCTGACAATTGATATGCCAATCTGATATGTGTTTTAATTGTATGTTATTAACCATTAATGTTTCCGCACACACTTTTTAAAATTATATTTATGTAAACTGTATAAAATTTGAGGAGAACTTTATACATTATATACCATGAAAAACTATAAACTTATTATAAGCTGACCATCCTTTTGATATTCTAGGAACATTTCAGCCACTTCATATGACTCCACAATTTCAATCCCCTCTATCAAATCATAATTGCATATCCCCATCATTGAACATGCCAGGTCACAACATTTGAACCTGACTCCCATATCTATGCAGTCATTAACAGATTTATCATACGCCTGGGCCCCATACTTATCCTTCTTACCCAGCAGCACACCCATAGGCCCCCACAATACCACCATGACATCAAGCCCTTTTTTTCGATAGTATTTTGCGAACCTGACGGTCTCCTGGGGACTGGTGCTCTCATAGACCATATTTTTCAAGAGCAGCAAGACACGATTAATCTCTGTCATTTCACGACCTCCTCATATCAGATGCTCGGCTATGTTTTCAATAATAATATTCTCACAATAAATGCATCTCAATTGTATAGGGTCTTTTTTTACTTTGAACTTTGAGGTAACGGGTTCATTTGTGTTCGATATACAATTGGGATTGATGCACTTCACCATACTTTCAACCATTTCCGGCAGTTCTACCTGGTATTTATCTGCCACTTCGAAATCCCGGATAATATTGATAGTGGCACCGGGAGATATCAAGGATATCTTGTCCAATTCTTTTTCTTCCAGTTCCCTGTTCTCTATCTTAACTATATCCTTATGTCCAAGTGCCTTGCTGGGAACATTCATAGCCATGGTTACGACTTCACTATATGCACCTTTTATCCCCAGTATCTTAAGTACGTTCATGGCCTGTCCAGCCAATATGCGGTCAATGACAGTACCGTTGTGAATGGGTCGCACCCTCAATTCTTTTTCAGCACTCATACTCATACCTCTACCCCCATTACGATAGTAAGCAGGGCCATCCTGATGGGTACGCCATAGAAAGACTGTTCAAAATAACGGGCATGAGAAGAAGTATCCACTGAACTATCAATCTCATACACCCTTGGGAGCGGATGCATTATTATCATACTATCCCTTACGTTCGCGAGATGTTCGGTAGTGATCTTATAGGCACCTGCCACCTTTTTATATTCAGTAGGATCAGGAAAACGTTCTTTCTGGATGCGGGTCATGTACAGCACATCAATGCTGTCCAGTATCTCCCCAAGGTTCTCTGTCTCACGGACCCTGGCACCCCTGGCCTTCAGGTCAGCCTTGATCTGGTCAGGCATCTTTAACTGTGGGGGTGAGACAAGAGTGATGTTTGCGCCATATAATGACAGGGCATAAGTCAGGGAATGGACAGTTCGACCATATTTCAGGTCCCCTACGATTGCAATATCCAGATTGTCAAGATGGCTCTCCTTTCTGATCGTGTACAGGTCCAGTAGTGTTTGCGTGGGATGATGCCCGGCACCATCGCCGCCGTTAATAATGGGAACGGATGAGAATTCGGCAGCCATTAGCGCCGAACCTTCACTGGGATGCCGCTGTACTATGGCATCGGAATAAGTACTGACCACCCTGATCATATCTGCAAGTGTCTCACCTTTTACAATACTGGTAGCCTCTTTGGAGCCAAGGTTCAGGACATGCCCACCAAGCCTGAGCATGGCGGTCTCAAAGGACATCCTGGTCCTGGTACTTGGTTCGTAGAATAATAGTGCAAGTATCTTACCGACAAGAAGGTCAGACCTGCCGCCCCTTGCCAACGGTTCAAGTTTAGCGGCCCGATCCAGGATATAATCCATCTCGTCCCTGGTAAAATCCTTCATTGAGATTATATGGCGGCGCTCAAACCTCATCGGAAGTAATATGGCGATGTCCTGATTTAAAGTTATTGAAATGAAGCATGACCTTTATCAGATCTTCATCAGGCATCTATGCCTATCCCAAGTATATGTCCTGCTCCATTAAACACATCTTCTGCAATGCAGGCACACCCTTTTGCAGCACTCCATATCCCAAGGGACTTTACCTTGCAGCTAATATGATCCTCAATTTTCTCTTTTATATATTGTATCTCACTGACCGAACCTGAGATGAAAACTTCCTGGCTATGCACACCCATTTCTTTTAAGGGAAGGGTCATTGATACGATCTCCATTGATGCGAACAATGCAAGAGTATCAACTGCCAGGACAGCATTTTCATCACCGTTGTTGAAATCGTCCAAAAGCTCATCAATGCCGGAGTGTCCGGTCATACTGGTCACACCCGCTCGCGTGAATGCCTCATTGGCAGTATACAGACCCGCATTCACGTCCCTGATAGCTGCAAGGTCCAGTGGTCCATGGTGTATTCCGGGTGCAAAGATACAGGCATCGATAGCACCCAATAGCCGTCCATGTGCTGCTGCCAGCGTTACCGTGTTAGAACTTATATCAGAGACTATGAAATTATCATATCCCATTTTATGGGCATGGTAGGCAATACCCAGCTTTTCGGGACTGGCCCCGTGGGAGAATACATTGAACCTGGCATCCGGTGTGTTGCCCCTGTGTAGCCCTGGGATCACAACGGCAGGTATGCCTGAATCCTTTATGGTATCATAGACATGGGTTCCCCCGCCCACGTGAAGCCCTGCACCGTCACGGCTTGTAATACCCCTGTCAGGCACCCGGTCAATCGGTGTGATGCGGTCTATGCCATCACCCATGGAATAAGTAACTGCAATCATCCGGATATCGTTCTTTGACACTTCCAGGTCCTGCAGGATATTATGCAGCAGTTCATGCCCTGGCATTGCTGCAGCATCCTGTCTCAAGATACTGAATACTTTGTCATCCGATGATGCAAACCGCATGAATGTGGTACCGTGGTCAATCCCTACGAACATATTAATCTGGAATTTCTAATGCGTATTAAGTTAATTGATTTTAACATTTAGTTACAGAAATTATATGCAAGTTTCCTTGTTGTGGTGTATAAACTTCCTGTATTTTGTTAACGTATAGGAAAATATATACTTTCCTATACATTTAAAGGGAAGAAGATCAAATGTCATATATATTGGTATGCCGTTGAAATGGCAGGAGTTTATGGCAAGCCCAAGCAAGTATGGCAAAAATACCTCGGAACTGCAGAAAAAATTGTAGAACTTAAAGAAAAGGCAGCAGAATTGCTACACATCCAATCATAAACCGCACCTGAAAAAATTCACCGAAGGCTTTATGACTAATAATCGCTTATCTAAGCCCTTACCCTTACCTAATTCAGTACCATAAAAGCGGGGTGGGGTAGTCAGGAAATCCCGACGGGCTCATAACCCGTAGATCCATGGTTCGAATCCATGCCCCGCTATCTTATTTATCAGAAAAATTTTTAAGTATACGAACCAAATACCAATTAAAGTTAATAAAAGTGGGTTAATAAAGCAGTGATTGATCTAATAGCATTAATTGAGGTTTTATCAGTTATAATACTGATAGGACTATCGGCTTTTTTTTCATCTTCCGAGACCGCTTTTATTTCAGTAAACCGAATTAAGATGCTCCACCTGGCTGAGAAAGGGGATAAGAATGCAAATATTATCCATAAGGAACTGCAGCATCCTGAAAAATTCATTACCACAATTCTTGTGGGTAACAACATCGTGAATGTGACTGCTTCCGTGCTTGTCACTGCCCTGACATTGAATTATTTTGGTAATATGGGTATTGCCATAGCTACCGGTGTAATGACAGTGGTTATCCTGGTATTCGGGGAGATCGTCCCAAAGACCTTTGCCACCCGGCATGCTGATACATATTCCCTGAAGATTGCAGGGCTGCTGGAATTACTTACCAGGATACTATACCCAGTTGTGTTTATTTTCACCCAGATCACCCGCATAGTACTGAGAATTTTAGGGGTAAAGGAAAAGATCAAGAACCCCTTTATCACAGAAGACCAGATAAAACTCTTACTCAAGGTCGGGGTGGAAGAAGGCGTATTCGAGCGTCATGAGCAGGACTATATCCATAAGGTGTTCAAGTTCACTGACAAGAAAGCAAAGACGGCCATGACCTATAAAGCCGATATGGTAACGGTTGAAAATACCATAACCCTTGATACGTCACTTGAAAAGATCAATGAGTCCGGTCATTCAAGGCTTCCTGTCTGGAAGGATGATTTTGACAATATCATAGGCATGATATATGCCAAAGACCTGCTGAAATACCGGGATGAAGAACTTGAAAGAATGAGTGTTGAAGAGATATTGAGACCCATATTGACGGTCAGGAGTGACCGCAAGATCGCTTCCATATTCAAGGAACTCCAGTTCAGGAAGATCCAGATAACAGTAGTGGTTGATGAGAAACAGAATGTGGTGGGGTTGTTATCCATGGAAGATATCATTGAAGAGATCGTAGGGGAGATCCTTGATGAATATGATATCGAAGAAATGGGTAATGGTATATTGCCTAAACCAAAGAACAGGATACGTTAGTATTAACTGGAATGGCTCAATACATCGTGAACCATTTCATTTGACCTTCGAGACTTTTTATTATTTCATGAAACGGTTTATTCTACATCGTCGGGGCAGGATATGAAGCGTCCGGTGCTGTTGTGCGGTACGTGCGAAATTAGCAAATAATTATGTGGTACCAGTACATCTTGAACTCTATATGAAAACAGATATCGAACTTCTTGTTAAGAAATACGCTCTCCAGAATGCTGTTAAATACGGCAAAGCCCCGCAGCAGGGCGCAGTCATGGGAAAACTCATGGGAGAGCATCCGGAGCTGAGGCAGAAGGCAAAGGAAATCTCGCCGTTGATCGGCACATTTTTAAAGGATATCGCATCAGGGACGCCGGAAGAATGGCAGGCTGAACTGCAAGCAGTAGCGCCTGAACTGATTGAAGAACTCACGCAGCGCAAGGAGCCGGACAAGGGGCTGAAGGAACTTCCCGATGCAAAAGGCGGTGTGGTCATGAGGTTCGCACCCAATCCCAACGGCCCGCCCACACTGGGCAGCACCCGCGGAATTGTGGTCAACAGCGAATACGTGAAAAAATACGGGGGCCGGTTCATAATCAGGTTCGATGATACCGATCCAGTGACCAAGCGGCCCATGCTGGAAGCTTATGACTGGTACCTGGAGGATTGCAAATGGCTGGGTGCCGAACCTGATGAAGTGGTAATGGCATCAGACAGGCTGCCCATCTATTACGAATATGCCGAGAAACTTATCAAGGCAGGGCATGCCTATGTATGCACCTGCACCCGGGAGGAGTTCAAGAAATTAAAGGACAACAAGCAGGCATGTCCACACAGGGATACCTCGCCCGATGATCACCTGCATGAGTGGAAGCGGATGCTTGCAGGGGAGTACGAGGAGCGTACGGTGGTGCTGCGTATCAAGACCGATATCAAGCACAAGGACCCGGCGATGCGTGATTGGGGAGCGTTTCGGGTGGTCAGGACACCGCACCCCCGCCCGGAAGTGGGTGATAAGTATGTGGTCTGGCCGCTGCTGGATTTTGAGGGTGCGCTTGAGGACCACCTGCTGGGTATGACACATATCATCAGGGGCAAGGACCTGATGGACAGCGAACTGCGGCAGAAATATGTTTACAATTACCTGGGCTGGACCTATCCCCATACCTCACACTGGGGCAGGGTGAAAATGCACGAGTTCGGCAAGTTCAGTACCAGCGGCCTGGGAAAAGCCATTGAGGCTGGCGAATATTCCGGTTGGGATGACCCCAGGTTACCCACGCTTAGGGCACTGCGCCGCCGGGGGATTCGCCCTGAAGCATTGCGCAAGTTCTTTATTGACATGGGTGTGGGCGAGACCGATGTGAGCCTGAGCCTGGATAACCTGTATGCTGAGAACCGCAAGCTGATCGATGCTGATGCTAACCGTTATTTCTTTGTGTGGGACCCGGTCAGGCTGGATATATCAGGATCACAGGTCACAGAGGCGAAACTGCCGCTGCATCCATCTGTGGATAAGGGCTTCAGGGAGATCACTGTGGAAAGTAGCGTACTGGTGTGCAACCAGGATATCAGTAATGCAAAACCCGGCGACCTGTTCAGGTTGAAAGACCTGTACAATATCAGGATCACGGGGCAGGGCACAGCCGAGTTTGCAGGTCGTGACATTGAGACCATGAAGAAGGACGGTGGGCGCATCATACACTGGGCACCTGTGGACGGCATACCTGTGAAGGTGCTGACCCCGGATGGCGATGTCACAGGCATCGGCGAGGCTGGTATTGCAATCGAAGTGAACAGGGTGGTGCAGTTCGAGCGGTTCGGGTATGTGAGAATAGATAGCATAGATGATGAATTGACTGCTTATTTCACCCATAAATAAGATGATCCAATGTCCGATTGGTTCGGATGATTGTGCAAATAAATTGTAATTGTGGTGATTAAGTTAAAAGTTGTTTATACCTTAAAACGGTAAAAAATGAGGTAATTAAAATGAATAAGAATAATTCAATTCGATTTACTTGGGACGAAATGGATAAATTGCATAGGAGAGTTGGTGAACTTATTAAAGCAGAGAAATTTAAACCAGAGATTATTGTAGGGATTTTACGGTGTGGAATGGTTTCAGCCATTCACTTAGCATACATTCTTGAAGTTGATTTAGTAGGAGAAATATACGTTCTAACAACACCAAGTGATGAAATTGTTGTAAAGAAACAATATGATCCTATAGTAACTTCAAATATACCATTGGAATTCATTAAAGATAAAAGAGTTTTGTTGGTCGATGCAGTTATGGCATCAGGAACTACGATAAATCTTAGCTTGGATGCCCTTCTCAAGTATCATCCTGCAATAATAAAGTTAGCTATAATTACAGATTGGCCCACTTCACCATATAAATTAAAATCAGGGAAAAGGCCACAAATAGATTTTATCGGGATAGTAATAACTAAATGGGCTGATTTTCCGTGGGAACGTTAGAGCTATCTTTTTAATATAAAAATTATCTAATTTATCCAAGGTACTGTAGAATGTCGATACCTTTAAACGAAAAAGTAAAAGATGCTATAATACTAATACCTTTAAATTTACTTTTGCGCCAAATGGTTATCCCTTTAAAGCAAGAGATAAAATACAGCATTTGGGAAGTAGCTATGACAATAAACTCAAAACAAACCGAATTTCGAAATGTCTGGATAAAGACTGCAGAACAGCAGCTCTTCCATGAACTGGAAACAGAATACGGATTTCCGCGGGCATCCGGGCATTCAAAATGACGTTTCAAATTAGGAGGGAGATTAATGAATGAAGCAAATTACGGCAAGTGTAGAGACCTATCGGTCATTTGGGAGTTTAGTAAAATATTATTGAAACTATAAACAAGATTATTATCATGACTCGAGATAAGCGTAAAATTAAATTCACAAAACCGGTTGTTTCAAACAAAGAAGGTATGCAGCTTTCAACTCCAGAAAGTGTCGCAAAATATATAGCTAAAAGGTTGAAAACCGATATAATTGCCGACCTTGGATGCGGAATAGGGGGGCAAGTCATATTCTTTGCAAAGAAATGTAATAAAGTATATGCCATTGATAAAAATCCAGTAAAACTTAGATTTGCAAAAAAAAATTGTGAGCTTTATAATGTTAATAATGTCGAATTCATTCTTGGAGATGTACTGTCAAAGAGTACTAGAGAAAAGATATCCGATGCTGATATTATCTTTTCCGATCCAGCTCGTCCATTATCTGAAAGAGAGCGAACATTGGAGAGCCTTGAACCTTCTATTATTGAAATTTTAAAACTATATTCTACTATCACCGAAAAATTTGCATTCCATATCCCTCCACAGATGCCGCCTTCGAGGATAAATTTAGATTGTGAGCGTGAGTATCTTTCATTTAACAATCAGTTAAATAGAATGACTTTATATTTTAATGCCCTCAAAAGATGTGAACGAAGTGCAGTTATTCTTCCAGACGAACTACAACTTTGTTCATCAAATGCATCGCAAATTAAAACAAGTCCTCTACAAGAATATGTTTATGAACCAGAGCCTTCAATTGCAAAAGGCCAACTTCTAAATGAGCTTTGCCAAATATTCGCAAACAAAAGTGATGAAATTTTCTTCTATAAAGGTGATACAAAGCGTACTCTATTAACATCTTTTAAACTTTTAGACTCTCTTTTTTTCAAAGATAGATATAGGGTTTTAGGCAAAGTTGAGGGAGATATCTTGAGGATTAAAAATATATTAAAATCAGAAAAAGCAAAAAACGTCATTCTCCGTTTCGATATTGAACCTGAGAAATATTGGGAAGTAAGAAAAATGCTTGAAGATGGATTGAACGGCAGCAATACTTTTCATGTGTTTGGATTTGGAAAAAAGTTTATAGTATGTGAAAAGATAAAAAAATAGAACAATATCTAATTTTTATGAAATAATAGTAATGCCCACTTGAAGAGAAAATCAAAGTAGCTCGCGTAACTTTCACTCCCTTCGTAATAAATATCTACAAGCCCTAAGGGGCTTTCTTGTTAAAAGTTAAAAATTATTTGTTTTTCTAAATCGTTTATGCACCATATACATAATGAAACTTAATAAAATCGCACCTCCAATAGAAAAGATAATTTTTCTATCAACTGCAAGATCTGGCAGAAATGTTTGAATAATAGTGGTGGGTAAAATGATAGCAAAAAGAAATTGGATTATGTAAAGTTCATTTTGAATCTGCAAATTCCTTTCATTTGTATATATATTATACATTTCCGTCGAAAAAGTCTCCATCATTTTGATCATATCTAAAACTTTATCTGACAAATCATGAGTTATAGACCCTGGTTTTGATGGAAGTATATGTTTTCTCAAAAATTCTAAAGATGTAATAGTCTCTAGCTCAGTAATTTCAAGATTATTCTCAGTTAAATCTATTGGCTTATAGGACATGAATTTACCCGCCCCAACTGAATCTTTTATTCGCAATTCTTCTTTAAATCGACGAAGATTATCAGAAAAATCTGTAATATCTTGTAAATTATATTTTCTAGGATCGTTCATTAATTCATAAAATATATTATAATAATCTTCAAATATTAAATAATGCCGCATTTTTGTATAATATAAATTCCATTCATAACAAACTGAACTTATAGCGATCCAGTTTAATTGATCAGATTTTGTAATTAGTAAAAAACGAGGTTGAAAAACTCCTTCATGATATTTTTTATGAGGTATGAATAACAAAAAGTCATCATTTCTATTTGACTCGTTAATCTGGATATTAGATCCCATAACTTTTTTTTCATCTAAATTTTTTTTCAAATATTCGATATCAATTTTTGAAAAATCTTGACATTTCTGATATATTATCGTCAATCTTCTTCTATCATATGTACACCATGCTGCTGTATCTTCCAAGTACTTCCTTGCTAGGATTTCGCGTAATAATTCGCATGCTTTTTCAATCTCACCTTCCTTCTCTAAGTTCACTCCTTTTGCATGAAAATCCCAATACTTATTTATTGTAAACAATACATTTTTCTTTTTATCTTTAATAATTAAATCATTATTTTTATATTTGAGACGATAACCCTTTTTTTTCAGTGACTTTTTTATATATTTTGCTAACTTTTTATCTAATGTTTTTGTATATATCCTTAATTTACCTTCAAATTTTATATTATTTGTAAATTTATCTAAAAATTTTGACAATCTCACTTCTTCAATCCCAATCTCATCATATAAAATAGGCTCTGCTGAAAAGGCAATTAAAGCAAATCCAAATCCCATGGGTTGAATAGAAAAAATAATATTTTCTTCTGTTTTAATATATATTCGTTTGATGTTGAAAAATTCTGATGTTGGAATGAAATACTTAAGCCACCACACTATTGTACGTCTCAAAGTTGACGTTCCTGGTTCACTTTGCTTTGTATTGATGTTTACTAATTCTTTTATTAATGGGTCAAGTTGATTTGCATAAAAAAAAGGAATAAATTCCTCAACAATAATTTTATATTTTAAATTTGATTTCTTGCACAAGAGAAAGACCACCCTTCTTATCAAAAGGTAGTGTAAATATTTGTCTTTTTCGGAATTTGATGGATTAGAAGGAGTAGTCAAAATCGACCATAATAAAAAGGGATGTCATTTTATTTGAAGTATTGGAAAAGGTATCAGATGCCGATATAATCTTCAGCGATCCGGCCCG
>Ga0255430_10020_pt1 | contig 30670 bp, 25 predicted proteins | sample ANMaggSeSYBR02G3_FD_182660 | JGI IMG/M metagenome (GOLD analysis project Ga0255430, IMG submission 182660) | Sediment cell enrichment communities from methane seep in Santa Monica Basin, California, United Staets - ANME aggregate JGI... | ecosystem: Environmental > Aquatic > Marine > Cold seeps >...
GCCTGTCTATAAAGGGAAAATCTTCTATGTTGCCAAGTTTTAAGGCAATCATTCTCAAAATAACTTCAGCAAGGTTTGCCCTTAAAATTTCCGGAGGTGTAAAAAGTGTGCGGGATAAAAAATCCTGTTCAGGATACAATCTTATACAGATTCCGTTTTCAACACGTCCGCATCTGCCTTTTCTCTGGTCAGCGCTGCTTCTGGAGATGGGGACAACAGGAAGAGAGGTGATCCTTGATCTTGGGGTGTAACGGGAAATACGTGCAAGTCCCGTGTCTATTACATATTTTATACCCGGAATTGTTATTGAAGTTTCGGCAATATTTGTTGCAACAATGATCTTTCTGCCGGCCAGGCGTGAAAAAACTTTTGACTGCTCTGATGATGAAAGTCTTGCATACAGCGGAAGAATGATCGCACTTTTATAGTTTCTTCCTTCCAGGATTTCGCAGGTTTCGCGAATATCCTGCTCTGTGGGCATAAATACAATGATATCGCCGTAAAGACTTTTTTTCTGCAATTTATCAACAGCAAATGCAGCCATCTCAACATGAGTCCGTTCATCACTGCCTTCAGATTCCTGTTCTATAGTAAAATATTGCACATCAACCGGGTACATACGTCCTGACACTTCTATAACAGGAGCATTATCAAATGCCTTTGAAAACTTTTCCGTATCAATGGTTGCGGATGTTATTATTACTTTAAGATCTTTTCTTTTCTTTAAAAGAGTTTTTAAAATGCCTAAAATAAAATCAATATTAAGGCTTCTTTCATGTGCCTCATCCACTATTATTGTGTCGTATTCGTTCAGATATTTATCGTTCCGGGTTTCAGCAAGAAGAATGCCGTCAGTCATAATCTTTATGAATGCATCCCCGCCGGTTTTATCCTTGAACCTTATTTTGTAGCCCACAGATTTGCCGAGCTCTTCTCCTAGTTCTTCTGCTATGCGCCTGGCAACAGTTGTAGCGGCGATCCTTCTGGGCTGGGTGCAGCCGATCTTGCCGTCTATCCCTCTTCCTGCTGCAATGCAAAATTTTGGTATCTGGGTAGTCTTGCCTGAACCTGTCTCGCCGGAAATTATCAACACCCGGTTTTTTGAGATCAAATCAATTATTTCATCCTTCTTGTCTGTGATTGGAAGGCAGGGATTGTAAGTTAAAGCAGGCGGGTTTTTTTCTCTCCATGACTTTTTTTTGATTGAGGCATGAATCTGTTTTTCAAGTTGAATAAATTTTTGTTTAACATTTTTATCAGACAAAATTTTTGTTTTGAAGCGTTTTAAGCGGACAATTTCACGCCTTACAGCCTGCCTGTCGGCGCAAAGAGCCTTAGGCAGAAGTGATTCTATCTTTTTTATCCGGTCATTTTTCATTTATGATTTTGGATTTTTTATGAAGTATATAATTTTCTTGAAATATAATTAATTATATCATAGATATACAAAATTGGTAGAAAAATATTTACAGCCACTCAGGTGGATAGGCTGAAGCCTGAAGCGGATAAGACTTTATACAAAGCAAAAAAATAGTGGCAGAAACTGTATGCGTAACTCATAGACATCGTTTCAATACAACCCAAGTCAGGGAAAGAAGTCTTATGATACAAGCAAGGGCTCATACGTTATATCAGATAGGTACGTATGGGCTTTTTTTATTTGATTTTTAAAATAATTTTGAAGAGCGGAGCGACATCATTCTTCTTTTTTCAGAGAGTTAGCTATAATGCGGGACGTCCATAAATAAGTAAATAACTTGGGTAACCAATAATAATTGTCGCTTAAAACAATGAAGAAATATATCCTGATTTTTTCTGTATTTATTGTCTGCGTTTTGATTTACGCTTTCTTTTTTCATCAATTGCTTTTTCAACAAAAAAGCTTTGACTTTAATAGCAGGCCGCCTGGAGAAGCATTTCTTTACGACTATGCAAATATACTTGAAGATGTAGATGAATACTCAAATAACTACTTGAAAGGGATAAAAGATCGTTATGAAATAGAGGCGGTTATTATAAGTATTCCCTCCCTTGACAACATAAGAACCGTTGAGGAGGCGGCAGTCGAGATATTAAATAACTGGAAAATCGGAAAAGATTACAATGGCAGAGGAATTGTCCTGTTTTTCGCAGAAAAAGAAAAAAAGATTAAACTTGAAGTATCCTATGAACTGGAAGACGTATTTACAGATATATTCTGCGGGTTTGTGGAAGATAAACAGTTAAGGCCATACTTTTTAGGCGGACAATTGGGTATCGGTCTGCTGGCGGTTATGGAAGAAATAGAAAACCGCTCTCAAATAAAACACCAGGATGACTATACCGGTAAAATTATTTCCGGATTGGATGATGCTCTTCTTTCAGGAGGTGCGGGAGCTAAGCGTGAACTGCTTGAATTTGAGAAAGAAACCGTTGAAAGCTCGGGGTCGCTGTTTCCGGCCGGAAAAACACCTGCCCAGGGATGGGAGACATTAATAAATAGCTGGCGAAAGAAAACACGGGACCCAAATCTTGGCGTATATACTGAAATAACCCGCCTGGCCTACAGGGATTATCAAAACCTTCCTGATTCACGATACAATGAAGATGTAAAAACTTATGGAAGAAAATTCTTTGAAATCATTCAAAATGAAAATTATGCTGTAATATTTTTTGGAAATAAAAAGGGGTGGGAAAATGCTCCTTTTTTATTTTGCAAAACTTCTGATGGCTGGCAGTTTGATATTGTTCATCAACGCAAATATATCAGGATGGGTCCAAATCCCAAATGGGGGATTGAGCGTGCCAATTATCCGTATGTTGATCTTTTATCAAAATGTCCAAATTGGATGGGGCAGGACATCCCCCTGGTAGAATCGGATATTTATAAAATAAGCGATGATAAAAAAACAGCCGCACATATCAAACAACTCGAAAAAGAGTATAAAGCAAATCCCAACAACATCGATATGCTTATAGAACTTGGGAGACAATATACAATAACATCCCTGGAATTAAAAAGCATAGCCTTATTGAAAAAAGCAAAACAGCTTAACCCTCAAAACCCGCTTCCCTATAAATATCTTTCCATCCGCTATGTCGACAGCACCTACCAGTATGATAAAGCTATTGAAGAAATGAAAGTTTATGTCAAATTAAAGCCTGATGATCTCTTTGGACGAAATTTTCTGGGATATTTATATTTTTGCAAGAAAAACTATAAACAGGCGATTAAAGAGTTCAAGAAAGCAATCAGGCTGAAAAAAGACAATTGCTACGCCTATTGCAAACTATCACGATGTTATGGTCTCCTGCATCTCAACGAATCCTTGGACGGTGTCGATTTACCGGACAATGAGTATAAAAGATTGTCTGTTGAAATGTATAAAAAAGCTCAATCTACACTGACGCTGGATAAGAGGAGAATGAAGTGGTTGAAAAGCTGGCTGAAAAGAAAAAGGATATTGACTGGATAACAGATCCTAAGTTTCACCAAAGCCACCTTCATGTTAGCCTTCTTTTCGCTTCAAAAGCAAAAACTTTGTTAGCCGGCACGGCCAACAGATTCCCTTCCAAAATTAATGGTTTCGTAAAAAAGTCTTATTTTGTGTTAACTAGTCAGTTTTTTTGATTTTTTCGGACATTATTTCTCCTTACTTTTAGTAGGTTATTATTGAATTGCTTTACTCTTATTTATATCACAACAACCTAAATTTACAAGAAAAAACTCTATCTATTTCCTTGAGGAAACAGCATTAACTATTGACAAATAAAGATAATTTTTGTAGTAAAAGTACATAATATATCCTGAGGAAATGAGCACATGAGTATTTTTTATGACACACTTTTGTAAGAAAAATCTGATCAAATTTATTCACAATTCAAGATTTACCAACACGCCTACAAGTCGTTTGATTACACACTATCTTATCCTCTTTCTTATCATGATTATTATCATTCCTGTTTTTGGGTATGGTGACTGGCGCCATATCGTGATGCCTGCCATAACCCTTGGCACGGCATTGACAGCCTATACCACTCGAATCCTGCGTTCTGCCATTATTGAGATATTGCAATCCGAGTATCTCATAACGCTTCGTGCCAGGAAAGAAGTTTGACTGTGGCGAGTTTTCATTATTCAGGAAATCAGAAGATTTCCTTAATTGGAAAAAACAGAGGTAAATTTAATCAAGCCACGAAGGCTTTTGTCATCAAAAATCTATAGACTTTCAGATAATTAATTTCACTGCGTTATCAGTCGTCGACGTATAACTAATACTACTACTACTACTTCCTCCTTCTGGCCTTGTGAAATTAATTATCTGAAAGTCTATATAATGAGCTGTACTTGTGGCTTTTTTGTGAGAAAAATGGTGACTTGAAAACCTTCAGAAGAAGGAGACAGCCAGTGAAATTATTTTCAGTTAATCAATCATTTCGAAAAGCAATCCTGTCTTGTTGTTTTATTACTATACTTCTAATCCTTGGAACTGATTTATCCTGCGCGCATGATGTTCAACCAGAATCAATGGGACATCATATATTTGTTCGTTTGAGTTCGGGGTTTGTAGCTATAGATTATACGCTGATTCAGACCGAGCTTGCAGATACACATGAAATACTGACTATGAATGCAGATCGTGATTCCAATATAACCGAAGAGGAAAAAGATAAGTTTTTTCGCGAAAAGGCATCCGACCTGTTTAATCACCTCAATATTACCCTCAATAATACCCCCCTTGATTTTGAACTGATGAGCATGTTTTGCAGTAATGCCCAGACAAGAACATTTTATTACAGGGCGGATATTCCAAATGGAATAAAAAGACCTTATGAGTTGATCGCCAGGAACGGATTTCCATGCAGCGAAGATGAGAACTTCCTTTATTACATACGGACCATGGATTCTGTTCGTGTTCTCAATATGGATCTGTCCGGCGCTGTATTGCCTGTCAAAGGAAGGGCGCTCCATGATCCACCGATATTAAAGATTGAATTCAATACAGGAGCAGACGAGAAAGGAACCTGTTATAAAAAGCCTGTTCTTGTTTGCAAGGCATTAGCAGGTGAAGAACAGAAAACATTTCCAGGACAGATGCCGTTTGAACCGGTTTCGGGCATTGAAAAGCTTAAAAAGATTATACTCAGCGAAAAGGTCGGCGGCCAGATTATCCTGATTGCAATTATAATGGCAATGATATACGGCGGCTTGCACGCATTGACACCGGGGCATGGCAAGACTCTTGTGGCCGCCTATCTGATAGGAACACAGGGGAGGATTGCGGATGCCGTTATATTAGGAATTGTCACGACCTTTACACATACCTTCTCTGTGATAATTCTGGGATTAATCACTCTCTTTGCAAGCAAATACATTCTTCCTCAACAATTGCTTCCGTTTTTACAGCTTTTTTCCGGGCTGCTTATTGTAGGAATAGGAACATGGCTGATGGTGAAAAGAATAAAATCCCCCACAGGTTTTGAAACTCATGGCGGCAAACATGCTCATACAGGACCGGATGGCAAGAAATACTATCACTCGCATGAACATGCCCGGCATGATACTGACAGGCATAAGCATCCTCATAACCATAACCATGATTCACATCACCACATCAGTGAGCGAACTCATTTCCACCACCATGATGACACACCTTCCCATCCTCATTCCCATGACCATCATCCCGACCAAAACCATGCTCATACGCATCATAACGATGAAACAAGAGAATCGGGCGTTGAAACCGGGAAGAAAAAAACCAGACTTGCGACCCTGATTTCCCTTGGATTTTCAGGCGGGATGGTCCCATGTCCTGATGCCTTGATTCTGCTTTTGCTTGCGATTGCGATTAACAGGATAACCTTTGGTCTTCTTATCCTGGTCGCATTTAGTTTTGGCCTGGCATTTGTCCTGATAACAATCGGTATTCTCATAGTGACTGCGCAGCCGTTTCTGGAGCGTTTTTCCGGAAGCAATGTTCTACGCGTTCTCCCTGCTCTCAGTTGCTCTATTATCATTGGGATAGGACTTTTTATGGTTATAAAGTCTGTTCTTGTAGTGATTTGAGTTGACTTTTAACCCCTTTTGTGCTTATCTATAAAAGATAATTATTACACATTCTTCCGTTAATATTGTTTTTACTTTTTAAAAATTATGAATTTATTGATGGGTGCTTGTTACTTAGTTGGAAGTGTCATTAAATCCGGTTGCGGTAATAGTTACTACTGAGGTCACGAAGGCCCCAAGAATAGGAAAGAATTCCTAAAGATTTTTAAACCGTTCCAGGAAAAAATACGACAAAGTAGAATCAACAAAAACCTGAAATAAAACCAGAGCTGATTTATAGCTGCTATCTATAGATCATATTTCGGGTAGATTCTGTAGTATCAAATAAAACAAGGCCATGAAGGTCCTTAAAAGCAGAAAGCTTTTTGGGTGTTTTTGTGGCTTTTTTTTGTTCTTTTTTTAGGAATAAGGTCTGCAAAATTATGCAAATTACAAGTCGTTTGATTACACACTATCTTATCCTCTTTCTTATCATGCTTATCATTCCTGTTTTTTGCATAACCTTCCTGCCCGGGCAGATATGGGCAAAGGAAGATATTGTAAAGCGGGACACTGATGAGGACGGCAAGATTGATCAGATTGCCTTTTTTGACAAGCGGAGCAAGCTTGTCAGGCTGGAGTCTGACAGCAATGCGGACGAAATTATGGATCGATTTCAATACTATGAGGATGAACAGATCAAGCGGGTTGAAAGAGACACGAATTATGACCAAAAAATTGACATCTGGGACTATTTTGAGGCAGGAAAAAGGGTTCGACATGAAAGGGCTTCAATAGACACCGGCCGTCTCAACCAGATTGTTCAGTTTGATTCTGAGGAAAGGCCGTTGAAGATGCAAAAGGACACCTCAGCAGATGGTCAGTTTGACAGTATTTATTATTTTGAGCAGGGAAAGCTTTCCCGTTCTACCAAGGATACGGACGGCGACAGCAAGGTGAATGTCTGGCAGACATACCGGAATGATAAACCGCTTGAAAGGCGCACGGATCAAGACGGAGATGGTCAAATTGAAAGGATGACCTTTTTTGACACCCAGGGTCTTCCAAAAAAGAGTCTGCATGATCTTGACCGGGACGGCAGCATGGAAGTGGTCCGGACGTATCGCGAAGGTATATTGTGTGAACAGAAAAAAGATCTGGATCAGGATGGCAAATTTGAAATTGTAACACAATTCGAAAACAATGAACCGGTTAAACAGCAAAAAGACGCCAATGCAGACGACCGGTTTGACATCATAACATGGTTTAAAAATGGAAAACCGCACTATCAGGAAAAAGACACAAACTTTGATGAGAAAGAAGATGTCTTTGTTTACTTTGATGCCAAAGGATTTGTTGAAAAAACTGAGGAAGACACAAAATACACCGGCCGGATCGACAGGATCAGGACATACCACAACGGTGTGCCCGCAAAAGAAATCTATGATGCAGATGGGGACGGATTCAAAGAGACCCTGACATTATTCAAACAAGGTAAGATCTTTCGCCAGACCCAGGACAGCAACAAAGATGGAAAGGCCGATGTTACGGTCTATTTCAATGACAGGGAGGAAAAGGAGAAGGTAGAAAGTGACACCAGTTTGAACGGAAAGCTTGATACCTGGGAATACTATCGAAACGGCAAGCTCTCCAGGATAGAAAAGGACGACGAAGGAGACGGAACAATCGGTTTAAAGATATTCTTTAAAAATGAAAAAAAACAGAGGCTCATCAGAGATAAAGACAATGACGGCCGATTTGAAATCACACAGTGGTTTGACAAATCCCCGTGGTCCATGGTCATGGAACTGGATGCGGATCTAGACGGAAAACCGGAGGGGCGCTACTGCTATAAAGAAGGTGTCTTAAAACTTAAAGAGATTGATGAAGACGGTGATGGAAAGCCGGACCTGAAAGAGCACTACAACGCTGAAGGAAAACTTATTAGAAGCGAAGAGGACGAAGAAGGTGCCGGCAGTTTTACAATCACCTGGTTCTACAATGATGCTGAAGAGGCGATCCGGGCAGAAAAAGACAATAATCACGACAATTGTATAGACACCTGGTACTACTATGAAAAAGGAAATCTCGCCAGAGTCGAGGAAGACACGAATGCCGACGGAAAACCGGATTTGTGGGAAGAATACGATGAATCAGAGGCTCTGGTGAAGCGTGCGAGGGATCTTAATTTTGATGGAGAAGCGGATATTTGGGAAGTGGAAAGTGAGCAGGAGCAGGAGCAGGTGAGCAGGTGAGAAAGTGGGAGAGAAAATGAGCAGGTGAGTGGGTGAGAGGATGAGAGGATGAGAGGATGAGAGGATGAAGAAGGTACAATATCATTGGGAATTAGAAGTGTACCGGATGTCGGTTGAGGCTGCAATGTTAATTTTTGAGTTGTCGAAGAAATTTCCGAAAGAAGAAATCTATTCCTTAACAGATCAGATACGACGTTCGTCGCGTTCTGTTTCTTCGGCTATTGCTGAAGGCTGGAGAAGAAGAAAATACCAGAACGCCCTTGTTAACAAATTGAACGAATCAGAAAGTGAAGCAGCAGAGACACAGGTTTGGTTGGAGTATGCCGTCAAATGCAAGTATCTCGACAGGGATATCGGCGGAAATCTGCATCGAACGTACGATAATGTAATTGGAAAGTTAGTCAGCATGGGAAACAACCCTGATCCGTGGCTACTGAAAATAAAGTATCCATGATTTCACACACACTTTCCCACCTGCTCACTTTCTCACCTGCTCACTTTCACAAAAGAAGGGAGGTAATAACGTGTTTGATTTTTTTGCAAAGGGAGGCATCTTAGTATACCCCATTATCCTTTGCTCGGTGGTGGCCGTGGCTATTTTTGTGGAAAGGGTCATCTGTTTTGCACGGGTACGCATTCGCGGTTATGGGTTGGTAAAAGAGATAGCCCTGCATGTAAGAAACGGTAAATCTGCCAAAGCGCTTGAGCTGGCAAGAGGAAATGAATCGCCTATGGGCCGGGTGCTGGTTGAGGCCATTGAGGTTGCAGATCAAGATCACGAAACATTAGAAACAGTTATCATAAATTCAACAGGAAGAGAAGTCAGGGAACTTTCCCGATATCTCCAGGCGCTCGCTACTATCGCGAATATCGCACCGTTGTTAGGTCTGCTCGGAACGGTTGTCGGCATGATTAAGGCATTCATGGTGATTCAGCAAATGGGCGGCAAGGTAAATGCCGCTGTTCTCGCAGGAGGCATCTGGGAGGCCATGATGACAACAGCCCTGGGCCTGTCAGTGGCGCTTCCTGCAATGGTAGCTCACAGCTATCTGGTTTCCCGTGTGGACGAGTATGATGCCCAACTCCAGGACGGGACCGTCACTTTTATCAAGGCCGTGGGAAAAAGGAGAGGGCATGAAATTTAAGGCTACCGATTAGCCCTAAGGCTGGACATTCTACTCTGGATATTGCGCAGGTGAGAAAGTGAGAAGGTGAGAAGGTGTGCAAAACCACACATCTTTTCGTTTTCACATTCCAGCGTCATGTAGTCGGCTTGATTAGAAAGTCTAAATCGTGAAATGAAGGAAGCCAACCGTCAACTGTAAACCGTTAACCGTAAACTGTTACTAAGCAAGGAATGTTATCATGCTGGTTCACCGCAAAAAAAAGCAGCGCTACCAAGTGCAGATGCCTCTTACATCGCTGATTGATATTGTGTTTCTTCTTTTAATTTATTTTCTCCTTACAACCAATTTCATGGTTGATGAGGGAATCAAGATCAAACTTCCCCAGGCCAAGGCGGCTGCCCCTCAAACCGAGAAAGTAATTACCGTCTTTGTAGATCAGCAAGGAAGATCATTTCTCGGAACAGAGGAAGTTTCTCTTGCCGAACTCTTTAACGGGATTAAAAAAATGATCGGGCAAAACCAGAACAAGCTGGTCGTTATCAGAGCAGATCGGGCAGTAATCCTGAACAAGGCCGTAAAGGTTATGGACGTGGTCAAGGCAGCGGGAGCAGCGAGGCTTTGCCTGGCGACGGAGAAGGAGTTTTAATTTTGGACACGGATTTCACGGACGTACACGGATTTTTTAAAAAATATTCTCACGTTATTATCAGTGAAATCTGTGTCTAAAATGAGGATCCCAAATGAAGTATTCCAATCTTACTGAAAAGATAATCAAGGCGGCTTAAACAGTTCACAATGTCTTGGGCTTTGGTTTTCTTGAGAAGGTCTACCAGAACGCCCTTATAATCGAATTGCGAAAGACAGGTTTAAATGTTCTTAGTGAAGAACCCATAACTGTTTATTATGAAAACGAGATAGTGGGTCAATATGTAGCTGATATTATTGTTGAGAAGAAGGTCATTCTTGAACTGAAAGCGGTCAAAGATTTGGCAATAATTCATGAGGTACAACTTGTCAATTATTTGAAAGCAACCAGTATTGAAGTAGGATTGCTGATCAACTTTGGCCATTCCGTTCAAATAAAAAGAAAGGTATTTGATAAAATTTAATTTTATCTGTGGAATCTGTGAAATCCGTGTCTAAAACAAAACCCAACTGGCTTTTTCGTGGTTTGGTGGGCGTTTCTCTCGCTATCCATTTTCTTATACTCATGCATGTAACCGGGATATACAGGTCAAATGCATTGAGCTATATTGAGCTGACCATGCAGAACGTGTCCAAACCGTCCGCAAGATCTATTCCCAGACCTCGTCACAGGCCAAAGGAGATAAAGCCGGAAGACGTAAAAAGACTCAAGGTAACCCGGCGCTCTCCTTCTTTTAAGCCGATAAAGGTGGAGCCCGTTGATAAAAATCTGCCGGATAGTCTTATGGAAGGAATCGGCATGCCGGATATTCCGGATACCCCAGGCCTTAATGTTGCTAACTGGAACCCCGGAGAATTAATAGATTCCGGCGATGCCGAGGCTAACTACCTTGAGATGGTGAGGCTCAAAATAGAAAGACATAAGAAATATCCTGAAACTGCCAGGGCCAGACAGGTAGAGGGATTCGTAACCGTACGGTTTGTGATTACTCCCCAGGGAGATGTCTTAAATCTTGAGATTATAAAGAGTTCCAGACAAAAGTCCCTGGACAAAGCAGCGCTCAAGGCCATTCATGCCGCGGCCCCGTTTCCAAGACCGCCCCGGCATCTTTTCAAAGGTAAGATTCCATTGGAGCTTACGATTGCTTTTGAGCTGATGTGATAGCATCTGAAGTCATAAAAAACGGTTTCCAATTGGAGGAACCAAATGAAGAAGAACAAGTGCATATTATTTTGTGTTTTATTTTGCGCAGCGATCGTTCTGCTTGTTCAGCCGTTGTCTGCCCATGACATGTGGCTGCAGGAGATAGAAGGAGGATTTTCAATTGCCCTTGGTCATGAAGGTCAGACCGATCCTTATGAACCTGCAAGGCTCAAGGATGTCACCGGATACACGGAAAACGGCTGGACTGTCCAACTGGATATAGAGCGAGAGAAAGAAGGATGCCGGGTTGTGGCAGACGAAGCTTTTTGCGCTGTCAGCGCCTCACTGGACAACCGGTACTGGCTGAAGACGATAGATGGCTGGGAGAATCAGCGCGAACGTAAAGGCTTGCAGATCGTGGAAGAGGGTCATTCCTACAAGCATACTAAACACATAGTCAAATGGTGTGATTTTCTTTCCGGGTCCGTGGGACAACGCTTTGAAATCGTCCCGCTTAAAGACCCCACCAGCTTGAAGCAAGGGGACAGCTTGCCGGTAAAGGTCTTTTTTGAAGGAAAACCGGCTTTGAAGGCAAGGGTCTCAAAAACAAGCAACATGGCAAAAACCCATGATCTCAAACCTGCAAAGGGCGAAAGCTCAGTTGTAGTTCAAGTTGGTCCTCCGGGTCTTCAATTGATCAATACCAAGCTCGTGGTTCCGGTCAAAGGCAAGCAGGTTGTTTGGTTTGCGGCTTCTCTTACATTTCGTACGACAAAGTGACGATTTAAAAGATTTATCATGGAGCTATTGAGCTGTTAAGTTTTTTATCTGAATAGCGTTATCAACGCGGAAATTACAACAAAGGAAGTCGAAATACATAAGAAAACCAAGATGTAAGGGGAAGGCAGCGGAACCGGCTAGGGTTTGCGAGCTGCCTTCCCCGTGAAGCCCCCTCGGGGTGAGGGACACCTCTATTTTTTTGTATCATCGAAGCATTCCTTCGTCAAACAAATTTAGAGTAACCATCCTCCGAGGGCCATCTTCAACATCCCAAACCCTGACTCAGCTTTGTTTTGTTTCACAAGATGTCAAAATAGAAATTTTTACGCGAAGCTATTCTATAACTGTCTTTCGTGCCCGTTCCTTAAGCTTAAACGTGCAGTCTAACTTACTAACCATAAGGAGAAAAAAATGAAGATTTTTGGAAAAATGTTGGGAGCATCTATTCTGAGTTTGGCTTTGATTCTGGGTGTATTCTCTATGCCTGCCAGCGCCCATTTTATATGGATCAACGCTGGTGATTATACACCACCAATAAAGACGCCTGTAAGGTTTACCATCGGATGGGGGCATAACTTTGCCAGTCCTGTAGGCAATGTTATGTATAAACAGAAAGGTCTTGAGAAGATATATATGCTCGACCCGGATGGTAATGAACTGAAGATAAAGCCCATCAACGAGATTGAGTTCAGCGTGGAAAAACCATTGAAAAAGAATGGCGCCTATCTGGCCGTAGTTATGAGAAAGGAAAGTTTTTATACCAAGACTGCCAATGGGCACAACCTCCAATCCAAAAAAGGTTTGAAGGATGTTATTCAATGTAGTTACTGCGGGATGTATGCAAAGGCGGTAGTTGATGTGGATAAAGGCGGGGGAAAGAACCTCACCAAACCGGTCGGCCATACTCTTGAAATAGTTCCCCTGGAAGATCCTGCTGATTTGCGGGAAGGAGACTATATGCCTGTAAAGGTTCTGTATAACAATGAACCACTCAGTATCGAGCTTTATGCTACCTACGTCGGATTTTCCACAGAAAACGCATGGGCTTATACCACAAAAACGAATAAAGAGGGCATGGGCAAAATAAAGATGCTCAAATCAGGTGTATGGCTGATCAAGGCTGGTCATACGGTACCGTATCCTGATCCTGAGGAATGCGATCAGTATTCGTATTCTGCCACGTTGACCTTTGAGGTAAAGTAACATCTTTATATACTTTTTACTACAACCCTCTTCCCCATGTTCTGGGGAAGAGGGAGATGTGGTGAAACCAGGAAAGGAACAGTGATAACAATGATAAAGCAAACAACAAGCTCTAAATATCAACAATCATCAATGATTGCCGGTATTTGTGACTATATGGAAAAAGGGATTTCAACAATTGTTGCAGTTATAGTCGTAGTTCTGGCTGCATCGGTTGCATTTGCAGGGGATGATGAAGCCGAAAAAAAAGGAACAACGCGCCTCAAAGATATCGTGGTAACCGGCACAAGAACTCCTCATGCCTTAAAAGATGTTCCTGTGGAAACTGTGCTGATTAATAGAGAGGATATTGAGAAAACAAATGCGCAAAACGCCATGGATGTGTTGAAGAATATTCCAGGAATTGACTCATCTGTTCACGACGACGTTTTTGGAACATACACATGGCGGGCTAAATTGCGAGGGTTAAACTTTAATGACGGTTACGGCCTGATCCTCATTGACGGGCAAAGGGCCATGGGATGCGGTCAAAGCGGCGGCATGGGAGAATATGGTTCCGGACCCAACCAGATTCCAGTGGATATGATCGAAAGAATCGAAATTGTCAAAGGCCCCAGTTCTGCACTATACGGAAGTGATGCCATGGCCGGCGTTATCAATATCATCACCAAAAAAACACCGAAAAAGGCAACAGGAAGCGCGGGTGCCTCGTATGGCTGGTACAAAGTCAAAGACAAGGGGGAAACGAAACCCTCTGATGATGGTCATAACCGAAACATCTCTAAAACTTATGTTTCTTATGGCGACAAGATCTCTGACAGTTTTGGCTATTTGCTGCATTACAACTATGATAGCGCTGAAGACATAGGATATGATCCAATCAAATCTGATCGCCACTCTTTTATGGGCAAATTGGATGGAGAACTCAGCGAGAGCATTGACCTTTACCTGAAATGCGAACTGAGTGACTATGAAAAGATGGATAATCGACAGGAAGATAGTTATCGCGTTTCAGCCGGAATTGATTTTCGTCCGACAGATAACGATTTCATTTCTTTCAAGGGATATACATACACCTGGGATTTCACCCACGGCTATCCTACTAATATGTATGGCTATAAATATGGCGATGTGGGCTATGATCAGGTTGAAATTCAGTACACCCGGTATTTGAGCGATTGGAATACTCTTACCTTGGGAGGAGAGCTTCAAGAACAGGGCATTGATTACGTCATACATAACTATGACAACGCTGGAAATGAGTCTGGCATAGTTACAGTCAATGAAGACGTAAAGACTTCCAGTCTGTATGTTCAGGATGAAATTACTCTGTTTGAGGATTTTACCATAGTCGCAGGTCTCCGTTATGACGATCATTCCACGTTCGGGAGTGAGGTAAATCCCAAATTAAGCCTTATGTACAAACTTTTTGACGATACAACTTTTCGGGCTTCAGGCGGCAGAGCATTTAAATCGCCTACCATTCGTCAACTCTATTACGATGTTCCGTACTTGCACTACGGTTATTGGAACAAGTCTAATCCTGATCTGAAGCCGGAAACAGCCATTGGTTATTCGGCAAGTATAGAACAATGGTTGTTCAATCAGCAAGTTATGTTCAATCTCGGATATTTTCGCACCGATGTGGAAGACATGGTTATCATGGAAGATACGGACATGACGTATGGCACGGATGACGATCCTGTGAAAGAGTACAAAAACGTTGAAGAAGCCTGGACACAGGGCATTGAGTTCATGTGCAGAACATATTTTGATGAAGAATTCTCCGCTTCCTTGTCCTACACCTATACTGATTCAGAAAATAAGGAAACCGGCAAGGAGCTGCCCTACACTCCCAAACACGTTCTCAGTATTTTGCCTGCATACGAACTGGAAGAATACGGGTTGGGCACAAGCGCGACCATTTCTTATATTGGCAAACAATACACAAACTCGGATAACACCGACGAGATTGATGCGCATACGGTCGTAGATGCAAAAATCTACAAACGCCTTTCCGACAAGGCCAAACTGTCTTTTGAGGCAGACAACATTTTTGACTCCGATAAAGGTGATGAGGGTAATTTCCGCACAGGGAGAACCTTTACTGTTAAACTGGATGTTTCCTTTTAGTTTTTCAGATGAAAGGAACTATTCTTATTATTTTGTCGTTTTGTGAGCCTGTTTGAAAAGTGGAGACCGTAGCGAAAATGGAGGCAGGATTAACATCTTTTCAAACAGGCTCCAACATTAATGGCATTTATGGAGGAAACGAAAAATGACATCAAAGATGAAAAGCAGACTGTTTTGCAAAGTCTTTTTTGTGATCGGGCTTGTATTTATCCTGGGCATGATCTCTATTCCTTGCTCTGCCCAGATAGAGAAACAAGAGGCGATTGATATTGGCACTATCACAGTGATGGCCCCGCAGCCGGGTGTTGAGATTACAACTGAGAAGACTGTCATCCGTATGGATGAATTCAAAAAACCCGGAGAGGTCAGAACGCTGACAGACGTGCTGTCCGAAATCGGCGGAATTGATGTACAGCGTGCCAATCCGCTTATGGCCAGCCCGGGCGACGAGGTATCGATTCGTGGTCTTAATGAAGGAAGAATGGTTATTGAAATTGATGGACGCCGGATCAACCATACAGGACACTATGGAAGATACATTGTTGATTGGTCCACGCTGAATATGGATGATATTGAAAGCATAGAAATTATTCGCGGAGGACACTCTGTGCTTCATCCATTTGCCATTGGCGGTGTTATCAACATTATCACCAAGAAAGGGAAAAAAACGGATGATCCCAAACCTGACGTAAACATTAAGGCTGGTTACGGTAGTTATGACACGTATAATCTGACAGGATCGATTAACGGAGGAATTGCAAATATCGTTGGTTACAATTTTTCAGCAAGTAAGCAGGAGACCGACGGATATCTCAAAAACAACTTTCAGGACACAGAGAGCTTTAATGGACATTTAACCTTTTATCTTCCTTATGAGGCTACATTAAGTATAAGCGCCAAGTATTCTGATATGTATTACGGATTACCTGTCATCAATGATCCGAATGATCCCGATCCGTCTGTGGCCGCACTTTATGATGACGATTATCCGAAATTCAGGAAGAATCGTGACCAACTAAGACACCTTGGATGGCCTCAGATACCAGGGGGGAAAACACCTGAGTGGAAAAAACATACAAGTTATATAGATGGCCTCTTTCAGGTTCCACTTGGTTCCGGAACCGCCAAGCTCCACTATTTTCAAACTGTGGGCAGGCGTTGGACCAGCGAGTATGGTCCGGGGGGTTTTACTGAAGACTTCTTTGTGGACGACAAAACAGAGGGAATAATCGCCGAATACCGCGACATTGAGTTATTCGATTCCCATAGTCTGACCGTAGGCTTAGAATACCAGGAACTGGGCTGGCCGGACGAAAATCCGATCATATACCAGGTCAAATCAGCATATATCCAGGATGTTATTAACCTTGGCGACAAATGGACAATTACTCCCGGGGTTCGTTACTATCATGTTGAGATGGATACATATTCTTCCAACTTTGGATCAGGCTGGCCGGACGAAGGCAAAGAAGAGGATGACGATGGCTTTTATCCAAGCCTGAAGGCTGATTTCCAGGCAACTCCTGAGACAGCGCTTTATGCGGCAGTGAGTCGATCTTACCGGCTTCCATGCCCATGAGATTACTATTGGTGGGCGCGGTGCGCGTCCCTGGAAAATCCTTCATTAGACCCGGAGTCGGCATGGGAGTATGAAGCGGGAATTATTCAAGAGTTTAAACCAATGACCATCAGAGCCGCTGGTTTCTACTATGATATTAAAAATTTCATCAACGACAATGGCATCACAGCCGCCGGTGCAGTGGGAGGAATGGGCACTCTTGGAAGTGACTGCCTCTACAACATTGATCATGTCAAACTTTATGGGGCGGAGCTTGAGGCAGCCATTCGTATCAGAGACACTTTTCGGGCGACAGCAGCCTATATATATCAGGAATGTGAGGTTGACGAAACAGGGTTTGAAGACGATCGTTGGACATATTACCTTCCTGAACTTTTGCCCAAACATAAAGTAAAATTAATGGCACGCTATAATGTCTGGGAGGACGGCTGGCTCCAGTTGAATTCTCGATATGTTTATGAACGTAAGACCCAACGAGGTGAAACACTGGATGATTATATCACGCTTGATGTGGGATTTGAGCAAAAGTTCAAATTTGATGGGATGGAATATATGGCCGGGTGCTTTTGTAGCAATGTAACTGGTACCGATTACCAGGAGATATCAGGTTATAAAATGCCGAAGTATGTCTGGGGCTTCCAGGTCGGTGTGAAATTTTAAGTAAAATTAAGGAGGCAATTCAGTGAAAAGAATAAAACAGCTTCACCTTATTGTAGTTCTTGTTGCGGCCGCGGTTGTTTGTGTCTGGCCGTCTCAAGCCTCAGCCTGGGGCCGCGGTCACTTCTATGTGATCGGAACGGGTCCGGCCGGACCCAGGACTGCGACACTTCAGGCGCTGGATACGATCAAGCAGATGGACGTGATTGTAGCGAATGAAAAACACATAAAGCTCTTTACCGAATACGCAGAAAGCAAGCCCGTGCTTTTTGATCCATGGACAGGTATCTGGGACTACAAGGGAAAGAGTCAATGGGAACTAAACAAAGAGGAACTGGCCAGGTTCAAGGTGGAACGCTTTCGGATAAGGGATGAGCGTGTGAAGAAGATCAATGCCCTTTTGGCAGAGGGAAAAGACGTGGGTTTGCTTGACTCCGGCAATCCATGTCTTTATGGCCCGAGTCACTGGTACATAGAGCCGTTTCAACCGCAGGACGTGATCATCATTCCAGGCATGGGGTGCGATGCGGCGGCTATGGCGGCATTGGGCAAAAGCACTATTCCTGCCCATGACACCCGCTTTGTTATACAAACAGCGCCTTTTTCTCTAATGGGCTGGAAGATGCAGGATCACCGGCTATTAAAAGATCTGGCAAAGTATGGGTCAACGATGGTTTTTTACATGGCCATGTGGAAACCTCAGGAAGTGTTCAGAGCGCTTCAGGAAGCCCTCCCGCCGGATATGCCGTGTGCTGTGGTTTTTTGGGCAGGATATCCTGATCGACAGCGTGTTGTGCGCGGGACAGTGGCTGATATGGGAGAAAAGCTTGCAGCAGACAAGGAAAAATTTATGGGTTTGTTGTTTATCGGGCGTTTTCTGGAAGGAAAGCCGTATGAAGCAGCTATGAAACGAGGGCAAAAGGAGCTGGAATAACAGCATGAAGGATTGCTAGGTAAAAGGATTCCAAAACCATAAAAAAGGAGGTGAAGAATAGTAACAGGAAAGAGTTCACAAACAAAAAATCGTAGAAAAGAAGGAGGGAATCAATGAAGATGACAAAGATTTTTTTTGTTACGTTGATCAGCTTTGTCTTTATCTTTTGTGCTGTGGAGTATTGTCCGGCACAGGTGGATGAAGGGAAAGAGGGAGAAGATCAGGTTTATAGACTTGACAAAGTAATTGTCAGAGATCATCCCCTCAAGGATGAGTCTATGGTCGTAACACCTGATGTTACGGTAATTAATGTGGATAAGTTTCAGAAAGCAGGTTCAGTACAAAATATCAGAGATATATTGAGTGAGGCGCTGGGTATAAATGTGCTTCGTTCTTCTGTTACACCGAGTCCCACAGAAAGCATCTATATCAGAGGATTTGACCAATCACGATTTCAGGTTTTTAAAGACGGCAGGCCCATGAGACTCATGGGACGTTCTGGTTACGTCAAGACGGACTGGACTACCATGCCGCTGGATAATATCGAAACAATCGAGATCATTCGTGGAAGTCATTCGCTTCTTTACCCCTTTTCCATGGGTGGTGCCATCAATATTATCACCAAAAAGGGAAGGAAAACCGATGAAATCAAACCTAGTGGAACAGCGACAACTGAGTTTGGTTCCTATGGGGCACAGAGTTATAGCGCGAACATTGAGGGTGGGTTGTTGAATTTAATCGGCTACTCTTTTGCCGGAGCCCATAGAGAAGGTGACGGGTACCTGAGAAACAACGATTACAACACCGATAATTTCAATGCCCGAATGACTCTTTTTCTTCCCACCGGGGGAACGCTCACCGGCGGTTGGGACTATGTCGATAATATGACAGGATATCCAGTCATAAATGATCCCTCAAGAGCTGATTATGATTCAAGCTACCCGGATGTTCTGGAACATAAGGTTGACAATTTTGTCCATGATCCTGAGGGGCTTGTATATCCTGGTGGAGATTCGTATTGGCAGAAAAGAACCAATGAATATTCCATACTTCTTGATCAGCCCCTTGGTCCGGGAGAACTTCGGGCCCAGGTTTACCAACACGAGTCGAATCGAGACAGATACTGGCTCACGTCAGGCGGAACTAAAAAGACAAATCTTGACATTGAAGAAAAAAATCGGGGGGTTTTCCTGGACTATCTGGATTTTGAGCTGATAAAGAACCATGCCTTTTCAATCGGAGGCGAATACCGGACCCAGGGTATGCCGGAGAACAAGGATTATTACGAGATCATGTCTGGCTATTTCCAGGATGTGTGGTCTGTTACGTCTCCTTTGACGCTTATCTGGGGCGTTCGCTACTATGAATTCCACAGCGATGCCTACAAGGCAGGATTTCCTGGGATGAAGACTGCAACTGAGGCGGACAAGAAGGAATATGAATATCGCAGAAAAGAAAACGAGTGGTGTCCAAAGGTGCGGCTCGACTACGAAGTTGATCCAAATCTTACTCTATATGCTGCGGTGAGCCGGGAAATGCGTATGCCTTGAATCTGAGACCTCTGGAGATGGGCGCAGGGTGCGTCCGGAGTAGATTACAGGGCGACAAATTCCGAATTGGCAACAGAAACATCATGGACATACGAGCTTGGCTTATTAAAAAAACTTTGGTTTGATACAAAATTCAGGGCATCGGTCCATTATACTGACATTACCGATTATCAGTTCATGTCCTTTCCTGAAAGTAAGTGGGACGCTGTCGTTTATAATACAGATGTGGAACTCTACGGCGTTGAACTGGAGCTGACAAGGAGCTTTACGCATGATTTGAGCGGATACCTTACGTACGCATGGGAGAACTGGTCTGCAGACGATTTTGCGCGAACTCACAAACTTGATAAAGGAGATGAAATCTATTATTTTATGCAAAACATACCCAGAAATAAGGTTACGCTGGGACTTAATTATAAGCTCTGGGAGGGTGGTGTGGTCACGCTGAACTCTCAATATGCGGATGACCGTGAGAGCAAGAGAGGTAATAAGATCGCTGACTTTATAACGGTGGATGTTGGGGCTCAACATACCTTCAACTTCACAAATTTTGACTTTATACTTAAAGGCTATGTCAATAATGTCACAGACGAAGAGTATGAAATGCGTGCTGGTTATCCGATGCCAGGTATCACCGCCGGCATTCTTGTTAAGTTGAGCTATTAAGAGTTTGCACGATTACAGCATTGTGGACGGGCAGGATTTTTTGTGTTTTCCATAGCCTGCGGAAAATTGAAATCTCCTGCCTGTTTGCTTATGAGCGAGCCATAAGGAGGTAAGTCAGTGAAAAGAATAGAGCGGATTTTTTTTATTGCGACACTTGTTGCGGTTGTTGTTGTTTTTGTCTTTCCATCTCAGACTATTGCAGCCTGGGGCCGCGGTCACTTTTATATTATCGGAACCGGTCCTGCCGGACCTCAAACGGCCACACTACAGGCTTTAAATACAATCAAACAAATGGATGTTATTGTAGCTCCTGAACAACATATAAAGCTCTTTGCCGAATATATAGGGGACAAACCTGTCCTGTTTAATCCGTGGAAGGGTTTCTGGGATTACAAGGGGAAAGGCTACAGGGAACTGACCGACAAGGAAATAGCCAGGTTTAAAGTTGAACGTATCCGGCTGCGAAATGAAAGGGTTGAACAGATCAAGCGTCTTCTGAAAGAGGGTAAGAATGTTGGTATCCTTGATTCCGGCAATCCTTGTCTTTTTGGTCCGAGCCACTGGTATATTGAGGAGTTTGACCCTGCCGATCTGGTCATTATTCCTGGAATGGGGTGTGATGCGGCGGCAATGGCAGCTCTTGGGAAGAGTACCATTCCCGCATACGACGCCCGCTTTGTCATGCAGACAGCGCCCAAGTTTTTAATGGATCAGACCATGAAAGATACCGAAATTTTAAAAGATCTCGGAAAGTATCAGCCCACCATGATCCTGTATATGGCGCTAAGGAATCCAAAGAAGCTTTTTGCCGTCCTTGGGGAAACATTTCCGCCTGATATGCCATGCGCGGTGGTTTTCTGGGCAGGGCATCCTGACAGGCAGCGTATTATACGAGGGACAGTAGCTGATATGGGAGAAAAACTTTCAAAAGATAAGGAAAGGTTCATGGGGCTTTTGTTTATCGGGCGTTTCTTAGAAGGGAAGCCTTATGCGGCGGCTGTAAATCCATGATTTCCCTTATTTGCCGGCTTTTTAGGTTAAAGGAGGATAAAACAAAATGAGGGAAAGGCGATTTGTATCCATATTGGCGCTTGGTCTGATCATTTTTTTTGCTTCTCAGTCAGGAGCACATACGCACAGAATTTCACTCCTGATTGATACGGACATGGCTCTGGATGACATTCGGGCGCTTGTCATGGTCTTAAATTCCGAGTGGGTTGATGTTCCTTTGATTGTTTGCTCTGACGGCTCGGTCTCACCGCAGACCGGCTGTCGCAACCTGAGGATACTTCTGGAATATTTTGAAAAAAGGGATACAGATATTGTTGCTGGAAGGACATTGGGAAAACCCGCCCCTCCCTGGAGGTCGTGGTCTGAAAACCTGAACTGGCCTGAGTCATCCACAATCACTATCGAGACAACGAAAATCCCATCAGCGACAGATACAATTCTGAAAACCCTCAACAGATCAGCGGAAAAGGTAATCTATCTTTGCCTTGGGCCTTTAACGAATTTGGCTGATGCAATCCGCTGGGATCCAACTGTAAAAGAAAAGATCTCAAGAGTCATATTCTACGGAACTTCTCCCGGCGCTTTGGATCCTGATTGGAACTATACACGAGATCGCGAATCAGCCGATCTTGTTTTTAAATCCGGCCTGAATATCCACTCGCTCCATATTCCTCAAGAGAAATCATTATTGTTTGATCAAAATCTCTACGACAGAATAACGACTATGCATACGCGTGCAGCGCATATCGTAACTACTCTTCACGATACACCGGTGATAACGAAACTCCTGGAGGATGGTCATTTTCGTGTGTGGGATGAGACAACAATAATCTACCTGAATTACCCATCTTTGTTCGAGCTTGCGCCAGAGGAAAAGAGCGCTCGCGTTATGGTTCTTGAGGATTTCAGAACCGATCTTGTTGAGCAAGCGTATTTGAAGCTTTTGGATTATTCTGCCGACCTTCACCTGAACCGACGGACGGCAGTGGTTCTGAATAACTTTCCTGTTGGTCCATCTATGTTTAAAGAGGATGTCAGGCCGTATGTGAAAAAAATTATTGAAACACATGGTCTTGAAGAATGGAAGGCCTGCCTTTTAACCAACGAGTTTCACCGTCACCTTGGGATATATTCGATTGTTGGAGCCAAGATGGGAATAAGGGCGCGGGAAATTCTGGAAGCTCCTTTTGACGAACTCAAGGTCATTTCAATTACAGGAAAATCGCCTCCCTTGAGCTGTATGAATGACGGACTCCAGGCAGCAACCGGCGCGAGCCTTGGCCGGGGCGCTATTGAGGTTTTAGAACAAAATCCGAAACCAGCGGCAATTTTTGTTTACAAAGATAAAAAACTGTCCTTAGAGATCAAGAAAGATGTACTCAACAGAATAAAGAAAGATATCAGTGCCGCACTTAAAACATATGGGGGATTGAACCGGGAATATTTTGCACATATCCGAAAGTTGTCAATAGATTACTGGCTTGAACTGGATAGAAAGAAGATATTTGATGAATCTGTAAGGTTTAAAGGAGAACAAAAATGAATATTAAGGAAAAAATGAGAAAATTGTTTTTTTTGGTATAGCTTTGTTCAGCATAATGTTTCTTTTCTGGGACATTACAACAGGATATGCTCAGAAATCCACAGGAGTGTAAGAGTTGGGCATTTTGACAAAAAATCTTCACTATTACACTTTACGTTTTTATTTTAGGGCCCGGGAGCCTTCAGTGGAGCGCAGGCCGCGGCAACGAAGAAATAATAAGGATTTTTGGCTCCCAACATTCTTGGTTGCATAAAAACAGATTACAAAGGGAGGACAGAAAATGATGAACGGCTTTAGGTTGGTTATTATGATTTTGGGGATTTTGAGCCTTGTTTTATTCCGGACAACCTGGGCATCAGAGTCAAACGAACAGGATGGAGGCGAATTAGAGACTATACACAATCTTGGCAAGATTGTTGTAACAGCGCATGAGGAGGAAGGGGCCAGAGGAATTGCCATTGATCCTACCGCCACTTCAATTGTTATTGATACCTATAGAAGTTCCAAAAGCCCGCAAACCGTTCAGGATATTTTAGAAAGTATTCCCGGAGTCGACATCCAGAGGGGTGATCCTGCACTCTCTGATGATAAGGATGTTGTAAAGATAAGAGGAATGGGTGCCAGACGGATCATGATCCGCATCGATGGCAGGCCGGTCAGAAACGCTGGCGGGTTTTCTGACAGAATGGTTGACTGGAATTCCCTGACCCTTGAAAACGTCGACAGGGTGGAGGTTGTGAGGGGCGCTCATTCGGCCGTTTATGGTGAAACCATCGGCGGAACCATCAACATTGTAACGAAAAAAGCCGGCACAAGAGAAGACATGAGGCCGGAAGTGGAGGTAATGGCAGATTACTCCGAGTATGATACCGAATACTACACAGCGAGAGTAACAGGAAATGTAAAATCTCTGGGGTATTCGCTGGCTGGTGGCTATCGATCCTCTGACGGCTACCTCAGAAACAGTGATCACGAGATCTACGACTTCACCGGTCGGCTTTCCTATCTATTTCCCTTTGATGGCCGGTTAACCCTTGGATATAAAGGAAGTTTTCAGGACAAGAGCCCTTACGTGGTTAATGATCCTAATGATCCGCTTGTCGGACATCTCTATGATTCGTCTTATCCTGTTGTACCTGCGGAAGCGCCTGGATGGTCTCCAAATTACCCGGGAAGCGACAGCTTCAACGATAAAGACACAGAGTATTTTGATCTGATTTTTGAACAACCCACACCTGTCGGCAACTGGAAATTTCATCTTTATAAATCAAAGGAGTATAGGGATCAGAGTTCATATAATTACAACCCAATGCTTGGTTATTATGATTACCCCTGGGATGTGACTTATGATGACTGGGGGTGGATATTACAGGACAGTTTCACCTTATTTCAAAACCACCAAATCATCCTGGGGTTTGACGGCAGGGACTATTACTGTGAGTACGACGCGGTCATGCCGACACAGGAATGGCATGTTTCCAGAACTAAAATGATTGAGTACAGAGCAGGATATATTGAAGATTCCTGGCAGGTTAACGATAAGCTCAATTTCACCCTTGGATTACGGTATGACCGGGTAGAGTTGGACGTTGATGTTGATTTCGCAGGTTATCATGATTTCAGCAAAAATATTGAGGAGTGGTCCCCAAAATCGAAGCTGACGTATGAATTTCTGCCGGGCACGACAGGTTTTGTTTACATCAGCAAAGCCTATCGACTGCCGACAGCAATGGAGTTTACCTGGATGGGAGCTCCTACCGGACTATATATAGATCCTGAGACGGCCATGGAATACGAGGGGGGTATAATACAGGATCTGGGGAGGAATAACAGCGTTCGATTGACCTACTACTATTATGACATCGATGACTATATTGTCCTTAATCGCGATCCTTTTCCCCTTTTTTTTGCAGGCAAGATCGAGGATTGCGTTTTCAATGCCGAATATTTGATACTTCAGGGGATAGAAGCGGAATTAAACTTTCAAATCTTTGAACGTCTCAGCGGGTATATCAATTACACCTACCAGGACTCTAAACTTGGATCTACGCGAGTCCCTGAAGAGCAAATCTATTGTGATCACTACCAGCTTCCAAGACACAAGGCCATTTTAGGTCTTGACTGGTCACCACGGGAAGATACCACCCTAATGACAACCATCAGATATGTGGATGACAGGAAAACCAGCAAAAACCACGAGATTGATAGTTTTGTCACCATGGATCTGGGCGTTGAACAGTGTTTTCTGAACAAAAAACTGAGGCTCAAGGGTTATGTAAGGAACCTGTTTGACAAGGACTATGAGGAGCAATACAAAATTCCGGCACCAGATAGGATTTTTGGAATTAATCTTAGTTATGCATTTTAAATGTTGGACTTGTAACAAAAGGAAATATCTCTAAAAAGGAGGTTTTCATGATACATAATAAAAAGAGAATTTTTGGTGTAGTGCTCATCTTTCTGTTTCTGTCCGTTTCGTTTCATGTTGGTGCTATGACACAGCCTGAAGTGACAAAACAAGGGAAAGAGAGCTTTTTCCTGGTAAGCATGGGACCGGGAGATCCTGATCTGGCTACTGTCAGAGCCATGACAATAATTGGGAAAGCGGATTTAATTATCTGCTCACAGTCCCTTGCAGAAAGATTTAATTCCGTACTGACCGGCAAGGAAGTAATGACTATCCCGGTGAGTCTCAGTATAGGTCATGGTTATGGAAAAAATGAGAATAACTATCAAGGTTGCGAACTTAAAGAATTTCGCAAGAGCAAAAAAACTCGTGGCCAATTGATCACAAAAATACGCGGAGCAATAAAACAAGGAAAGATAGTGGCCGTACTGGATAGTGGCGATCCCCTTATTTATGGAGGGTGGGTCTGGTGCCTTGAGGAATTTCAGGATCTCGATCCCGTGGTAGTAGCGGGAGTGAGCCGTTTCAATGCGGCTAACGCAGCTCTCAGGAAGGATATCACTTACAGCGACACATGTAAATCGATCATCATTACTGCCGATGACCAGCCTGGAAAACGGGATACCATTGAGGAACTGGCCGGAAATCAAGCAACTATGATTATTTCCACGATTGGCTTTGATCTAAGAAAACTTGTGGGAAAACTTATGACACATTATCCGTCACAGACTCCTGTTGCTATTGTTTGTTATGCTGGCCACAAGGAGAAGGAGCGCGTCATAAAGGGAACCCTCGGAACCATTTTGAAAAAAACTTTGAATATTAGGCCACCCTTCGGACATCTGGTCTTTGTGGGAAAAAATGTGAATTTTAGATGGAAAAAAGAGAGTGGATCGGTTCTACAGGTGGGTTGTAAGGGCTCTATGACAAAGGAAGATGATCCAGCAGGATCAAGAAAAGAAAATTTATACTTGGTTGGCATGGGGCCAGGTGATCCTGACCTGGCGTCTGTCAGAGCTATGAAAATTGTTAAGGAAGCGGATCTAATCATCTGCCAATTTAAGAGCCTCAAGGAAAGATTTTCTCAGGTTTTCAACAACAAGGAGGTGTGGGGTCCACCGGAGCGGGTTTGGACATGGCACGGTTATGGAAAAAAGGCATCCGATTTTCAAGGTAAAGAGCTTGAGAAATTTCAGGCTTGTGAAAAGGCTCGCGGTGAAATCATTGCCAAAATTCGCCAAGCGATCAAAGATGGAAAAACGGTGGCTATTCTGGAGCATGGAGACCCCCTTACTTATGGTCCCTGGTCGTGGACTCTGGAAGAGTTCGCAGACTTATGCCCTGTCGTCGTGCCTGGTGTCAGCTCTTTTAATGCTGCTAATGCAGCCTTGAAGAAGGAGGTTGCATCGGGAAGAAATACAAAATCGGTTATTCTAACCGTACCTGATGTTCCCGACTGGTTAGAAAGGAACGCCTTTGATATGGATAGAGTGGCAAGGCACCAAGTGACTATGGTGGTCTTTATGCCCTCGTATAATACTGAGTTAAAAGACTTGGTAGCCAAGCTTTCTGCTTATTATCCACAGGATACACCTATCGCTATGGTTGTCTGTGCCGGCTTCAAGGAAAAAGAACGGATCATTAGGGGAACTCTTGATAACATGGTGGAGAAGTTGGGACATGAAAAGCTCCCATTTGAACATTTGATGTATGTTGGAGGCTTTTTGACCCATGAAATGAAGACCACAAAAGGAGAAGAAAAATGAAAAATGAAAAAAGATCGTGGTTGAAGATTTGCATTTTAATTGTGTTGTTATCGGTAATTGCTTCGCAGGCAAAAGCGCATAACCTCTGGCTGGCGCTTGATCACTATTCTCACAGGGTCGGCGAGAACGCAAAGGTATTTCTGTATCTGGCACATTCGCTTCCTTTTGCCGATCTTGGAAAACCGGAAAATATGAAGGAGTTCTTTTATCTTGATCCATCCGGCAAGCAAAAAGAATTCGAGCTGAAAAAGTCTGATCCTGAATCATTTTTCAATGAAGTAGGTGTTCCATTGGCCATGCAGCAAGAAGGAACATATATGGCAGGCGTTGTGATGAAGCCGATCTTTATGACCGCAACTCCCAAGGGAAGGAAAATGCAGAGCAAGAAAGACCTTCCAGATGCCATAAACTGTCGTTATATTGAGTTTTTTGCCAAGGCGATCTTTCATGCTGGAAAACCAGGTGGAAATGCTTACAAAACCGTATTGGATCAGACAATTGAGATGGTGCCGCAAAAGGATCCGTGTCTGATGAAAACAGGCGAATATCTTCCTGTAAAAGTGTTATTCAAAGGCAAACCGCTTACAGGTGAATTTGTATATGCCACCTATGTCGGATTTTCAACAAGAGAAGACTACGCTTACACAACCAAAACTGATCATAAGGGCATTGCCATGATTCGTATCACAAATCCGGGTATCTGGTGGGTCAAGGTGCCGCACAAGGAGCATTATGAAGATCAAGTGGAGTGCGATGTCGGCCAGTATGCTGCTATTATGACTTTTGAGGTGAAGTGATAAGGGCTGAAAGTGAGCAGGTGGGAAAGTGAGAAGGTTGATGAAACATGATTAGGGTCTTCTGATAATCGGAGAATGTGCAAAGTAAATATGTTGACGGTTGAAGGTTTTTTCAATGAAATATGCAACGACTGAAGCATTTTAACAGTGAACCGTAAACCGTAAAAGGATATTGAATTGAAAGATATGCTGAACAATCATCATCTGAAAAGAGAAATTGGTCTTTTTTCCGCAACCATTTTGGTGATCGCCAATATGGTGGGAACCGGCATATTCACTACTTCCGGTTTCATCATGGAAGAGCTCGGCAATCCTCAGGCAATGCTTTTGTGCTGGCTTGTCGGGGGCATTTTTGCCCTGTGCGGTGCACTTTGTTACGGAGAGTTGGGCGCGATGTTTCCCAGAGCAGGCGGAGAATATGTCTTCTTGAGAGAAAGCTTTGGCAAAGGGATGGGCTTTCTCTCCGGCTGGATATCTTTAATTGTCGGATTTTCAGCCCCTATTGCAGCAGCAGCAATTGCCTTTGCCACATATTTTTTCCGCATACTGCCGGCTTCGTTTAGCGCAAAACTCACCGCTCCTTTCCTTGAAATCGGCATTCTTGCAATATCCCCGATTACCATGCTGGCAATAACTGTTATCATTATATTTTCGCTGATTCATTATCACAGCGTTTTTTTAGGCGCCAGAGTGCAAAACAGCCTGACTGTGTTCAAGATAGGTCTTATCATTGTTTTTGTTACGGCAGGTTTCTGCATGGGTAATGGCTCAACAGAAAATTTTTCCCAAGGCCTGGAGATAAGTTTAATTTTCCAGGACAAATTTGCTATCTCACTGATATTTATCACATTTGCCTACAGCGGATGGAATGCTGCCGCTTATCTTGGAGGTGAGATAAAAAATCCTACTAGAAATATTCCGCTTGCTCTTTTTACCGGCACAGCCCTGGTAGTCTGTTTATATCTTCTTTTAAATATCATCTATATCTATGCGCTATCGCCGGGGGAGATGAGCGGAGTGCTTGAAATCGGAACAAAATCCGCTGTTTCTCTGTTTGGCGATAATATCAGCAGATATTTCAGCGGCGCTATTGCCCTGGGTATTCTATCGGTTCTAAGCGCCATGATCATGGCAGGACCAAGGGTCTATTATGCTATGGCAAGAGACGGTGTTTTTTTTAAGCTTTTCGGCAAGGTCAATGCACTTCGCCAGACGCCTGTATTTGCCATCTTGCTGCAAGCGGTTATTGCCATCATCATGGTTATCACCGCATCCTTTGATAAGCTTCTTTTATATATCGGTTTTACGCTTTCACTGTGCGCTATGCTGACTGTAGTCGGAATGATGCTCCTCAGGATAAAAAAGCCTGATCTAAAGCGTAGTTATAAGACTTTCGGATATCCTGTGACTCCATTGCTCTTTATCCTGGGCAATTTATGGATCATCTATTTTTGCATAAAAAGCAGGCCGATTACCTCTTTGTTCGGATTAGGAACCATAGGATTAGGCATTTTATTTTACTCATATTTTAGAAGAAAAAACAGGATCGCCGGAAAGGAGAATTAAGTGATGAAAAAGATTACCTGTTTATTGATTTTCCTTTTTTTAATTTCTGCTGGTTGTGCGCCTTTGATTTCCAGAGAATTAAGAAGGGAGTTGTCACTGGATATAACCTTCAAACAGGTTATCAAAGACCCGGATGTCCATAAGGGGAAGACAATTTTTATCAGCGGAATAATTCTTGGCTCCAGGAACACGAAAGAAGGGACCCTGATTGAGATACTTCAAAAACCGGCGGACATAGGGGGAAGGCCAAAGGATGTGGATGATTCCGATGGGAGGCTTCTGGCTCTATACGACGGGTATTTGGATACAGCGATCTATAGCCGCGGGCGAGATGTGGCAGTGGCAGGGGAAATTACAGGGAAAAGGGTCCTGCCTCTTGGGGAAATAGATTATATATATCCTCTTATCTCTATCAAGGAGGTTCATCTCTTCAAGGTCAGAAAAGAAGAAGGATTCCGTTATTGTTCCTATCCTTATTGGTGGTGGTACGCCCCACGGTGGTATCATCCATAGTTGTGTTTGGAACATACAAAAGGTTGTTGTGGTCCGTTTCCGCTCGCAGTAGCGCAAAAATAAATAACTCAAGCGTACGCCAAAATACAAGAACAAACACATAAATACCTTAAAGAAATAAGGAGGTAAAAAAATGAACAAACGACTGATTTTATCCATTGTATGTATTTTTTTTCTAATCGTGGCAACTAATTCCATAGCCGGTGATGAAGGTAAAAAGGTTTATTCACTGGGAACGATTACAGTGCAGGACCAATTAATTCTTCCTACCAGGCAAGCCGGAGATTCTCTTTATACAGGAAGTTCGGTAACCAGGAAAGGGCTTGAACTTTTAGGCACACCTGCTGAAACAAGCATCTATAATGCATT
>Ga0255430_10022_pt1 | contig 29289 bp, 30 predicted proteins | sample ANMaggSeSYBR02G3_FD_182660 | JGI IMG/M metagenome (GOLD analysis project Ga0255430, IMG submission 182660) | Sediment cell enrichment communities from methane seep in Santa Monica Basin, California, United Staets - ANME aggregate JGI... | ecosystem: Environmental > Aquatic > Marine > Cold seeps >...
GCCCCAACCTACCTTTGGTGAATATGAGCTTAACATCAAACTTATGGGTGCAGTACCAAAACACATTGAGTACAGGAATGTGTACCGTAATATCGGGTCAATTACAGATGAGATGCTTGCTGCATCAAAAGCTGTGTTCATCTGCAATCCGAACAACCCGACCGGCACACTTATCCCAAAGCCGGAGTTGGAAAAACTGGCCCTGAAGTGCCAGGAAAATGAAACATTCCTGATAATCGATGAAGCATTCATTGAACTCGCTGACCCTGGCCACAGCATGGCTGCGAAGGTTAACAAGAACCCCTTTATTATAATTATGCGTTCTCTTACCAAGATATTTGCCATTCCAGGGGTCAGGATCGGGTACGGTATTGTACATACTGATGTGGCAAACCGGATGGAAAATGTCAGGATACCCTGGAATTTGGGTACAATATCTACAGCCCTGGGTACCTGGTTGCTGGAAACACATGCTGCTGACCCTTCGTACCTTGAACGTTCAAGAGAGTTGATCCATACTGAGCGAGACTGGTTGATGAACCATCTATCCCTTGTAAGGGGTTTTGACCCGCTGCCCAGCGATACCAACTTTATCATGGTCAGGATTCGGGATTTCAGCATGGATTCCAGGGAGATCGACCTGCGCTTGCGCAGTCTTGGAATTCTTATACGTGACTGCGGATCATTCAGACGGGCTGGCAGGGACTATATCAGGGTGGCGGTCAGTATCCGGGAGGATAACCAAAAACTGATAGATGCACTGGCCGAATCGGTCACTCAGTGGGGCAGGGAACTGGCAGAGAAGAAAATCGATGAGGCCCTGCACCAGGGTAAGATCGCCAGCAGGACCAACTGTGAATACTACCCCTGCCATTTTGAGGGCCAGGACTGTACATTCTGTTTCTGTCCTTTCTACCCCTGTAATGACGAAAGGACCGGAGGTCATATGGTAGACAGGTCAACGGGCGGGCAGGTGTGGAGCTGTGAAGGGTGTGACCTGGTACACCGCCCTGAAGTTGCCAACCCCATCCTTGAAGCATTGATGGTCTGCGAGGGTAAACCGGAAGATATCAAAGACATCTGGAAAAAAGTAATGGAACCCATGTTATGAATATGCCGGATGCTATCTTTACCCACAGTATTGAGGTACTGTTGCTGGCTATTGCCATGGATATCTTGTTCGGTGAACCGCCCGGCATTCTTCATCCTGTGGTCTGGATGGGAAAAGGTATAAAATCCATCCAGGGTCTGGCCACCTGGTTTAAGTATAAGAGGTTTTTCGGGATGCTTATGGTTGCGGTTATGGCAGGTACATCCTTTCTGGCAGGTCTGCTGGTTGTGAGCACACAATTCATTCTACCCAAAGCTATTACATTGCTGGTAATGGCCTATTTCCTGAAATCCACATTCTCGTTTCGGATGCTGCTGAACTCTGGAAAGCAGATCATGACAGGATTGGTATCGGGTCATCCTGACGCTGCACGGGATGACTTAAAGGCACTGGTGAGCAGGGATACGTCAGGTATGGATGAACCACACATGGCATCAGCAGTGATCGAGTCGGTCTCTGAGAATTTTGTAGATACGATCCTGTCGCCGCTGTTTTTCTATCTCATCCTGGGTCTGCCAGGGGCTCTTGCATATAAGGCGGTTAACACCCTGGATTCCATGGTGGGATACAGGAACAAGGAATTTGTTGAACTGGGATGGGCATCTGCCCGTTTTGATGACATCCTCAACTGGATACCTGCCAGGTTGTCCCTGATATTTATTGTTGCAGGTGCTGTATTCACAGGAAGCCCGGTAAATGCCATCAGGACATGCCTGAAGGACCGGGGACAAACCCCCTCACCAAACTCTGGCTGGCCCATGGCCTCGGCTGCGGGGGCACTGGGAGTACGGCTTGAAAAACAGGGGCATTATGTGCTCGGTGGAAATTTTAGTATGCCTGTGGCTGCAGATATCGCACGGGCTAATAAGTTGGTGGGCATGGCTTCGGTACTGCTGTTTATGTCGACCACGGTTGTAATATATTTAATTCAGATGGGAACCCTTATAAGATGAACAGGATAAAAAGTGAATTAACATGAAACTCTCAGACAGCCCGGTGGCAGAAAAAAGCGATGCTCCTGAAGTGATCGATACCACATTCGACCGTGATATAAGGGATATCCTCTCAGGAATGGGATTAACTGAAGAAGTGCTTCTCTCAGCTGCCATGGAACTCTATGTCCCCCATCCAGGGATAGAGTCAAAAGAAAAGGCTGAGGCAGTGTTCAAACAAGAACTGGACGTGGCCTTGGGCGACCCCAACCTGTGCATCCTGGTCTATGCGGGCATCCTGCTCGAACAGGCAGGTAAGGCAGGCGAGCTGCCCAACCTTAGCAGGGACTCGTATGAAAGGGACCTGACATTTTTGGTATGTGACGAGGTGCTGGGCATGAGCATAGCCACATACATAGCCGGACACAAGGGTATGTTCGAGTATGTGAGGTTCGACAAACTCAAACCAGGCATTATCAAGGAGCTTGGACCCTTTATGGATGATGTGATAGCAGGTCTTATCGGCGGAGTATCCTCAAGCATGTATACCAGGGCGGAGGTATGAACCTGTTTGACGGACTACTGGGTGCTATTGGGTTTTTAACTACACTGCCGGCAGGGAAAACTGACAGGTTTGTGCACCTTCAAAAACGGACATACCTTTTCCCTGTGGCAGGGGTACTAATCGGTATAATCCTGGGAGTAATAGCTACCATATTAATGGTCCTGCTTCCCGGCCAGCCAGGTATTTTTTCTGTACTTATGATTATTTCAATTTATTTATTTACAGGTTTCAACCACCTTGACGCCCTGTCTGATTTCGGGGATGGTATCACTGCCCACGGCAGCAGGGATAAAAAGGTAAGGGCATTAAAGGACATGGCCCTGGGTACTGGTGGTGTGGCCTTTATTGTATTCTATATGTTGCTTTTATTTGTGTTCATCCAGTCACTTGCAGCAGTTGAAATAGGCACTCGTTGGGGATTTGGAATTGGCATATCCCTGCTTGTGGCTGAAGTGGCATCCAAACACTCCATGATCACAACAGCCTGCCTGGGCCAGCCCATTCACCAGGGGATGGGGTCTGTGATAGCAGATAATACCGGTCCCTGGCAGTTGTTGGTAAGTCTTCTTATTTCGGCGCTTGTCTGTACGGTGGCGATGGGGATGGCAGGACTTGTGGTACTGGTGATGGCAATGCTGTCATCTGTTGTTGTGTTAGTAATATCGAACCGGCATTTCGGAGGAATTAACGGGGATTGTATCGGCACTTCCAATGAACTGGCGCGCCTGGTGGCACTTGGAACTATATTCACCATCTATGCGGGAGGACTGATAGCATGGATGCCCTGGTGATGGCAGGCGGACGGGGCAGCCGGATGAAGCTGCCTATCGAAAAGCCCATGCTTGAGATCAATGGCAAGAAACTCATTGAATACGTACTTGATGTTTTGGCTGGGGCCAGGCATGTGGACCGGATATATATAGCAGCTTCTTCCAATGGGCCTGACACCCTGAAATGGCTTGAAGATTGCAGCCTAGATATCCATGTGATCAATACGCCCGGAAGTGGTTATGTTTCTGATATGGTAACTGCCGTTGAGGGGGCAGGCATCAAAGGACCGGTGATTATGGTCATGGCCGACCTGCCCCTGATCACTTCTAAGATGATAGATAAAATAATACTAAGATACAATGAGGTGTCCCAACCTGCGCTTTCCGTATATAGCCTGTTATCTATTTGCAGGAGCAATGGGCTGCGGCCCGATACGGTTTTTAACAAGGATGGACAGTTGATCGTACCTTCTGGAATAAATATCCTTGATGCCGACAATATACGCAAGGAGCAGGAAGATTATAATTATATACTTGACAACCACAGGCTGGCTGTGAATGTTAATACGATGGAGGACCTGGAGGTTTGTTCCAGGTTGATGAAAGATGATGGGTTGTGATGTCAAAATGGAAATTTCTGTTGACACGCTTCAATTAATACTGGGACAGGCATCTGTTGAGCAAGGGAATGTTCCAGATGAAATACTGCTGCTTGCAAAGGCTATAGACGATCCTTACTGTTTGCCTTTTATTATTGAGGAGCTTGATGAACTGGAGATTGGGGATGAGAAGATGTTCAGGTTTGCTTTGCTGCGTGTCCAGATCGACTCTGAACTGAGGATGAATGAGGATATCCAGATGCATCAGCGTAGGCGTTATGTTGCACAGGTTATTGAAAAAATGATCTTTGGAGAATTGTTGATCGAAATAGGTGCACAATTTATTGACTGAAAATCCGAGACTTTTTAATTTATTCTGAATCAATGGATCTTGGCAAAAAAGATTAACCGCAGAGGACGCGGAGGATCGCAGAGGGTTGTTATTTTTCTCTACGTACCCGGCGGCTTTCCAGATTGTCCAGAAAATAATAAAAAGTATCTCATTTTTAATCTTTTTTCGATACTTCTTCACGTAGTTCATCTCTCACTATCATTAGCAATTTGCCGCTTCGATCCAGCCCTTTCACACCCCAGTACATATCAGTAGGCGAGTCCTCATGCAAGCAGGCATTTCCTGTAGCAAGAAGCTTAGCGCCAAGTTTGGAGTGCTGGCTGAACTTGGCCCGCAGTGCTCTAAGCATAACACCCTCTTTCATCTCTGGCCAATCGGGCGGCAGTTCCCTGGTCCATGCAAGTTTTTTGGATTTTACAGGAGTAGAGGCCAGCCTTATCTTTTCTTCCAGTTCAGTTCCTGCATGCTTCATAGACTGGAAATAGTGCTCGACAGTGGCATATTCCTTATTATCTATGATCATCATAGCCTTGTAGAAATTTGACAGGAACCTGTATCTTCCATCCGTCCTGCCCTTGGTATTTTCATAGAAGTAAATATCATCAGGCATACCGGCATCCTCAAGTAAAACCAGGTGACTGCGAGGAGCTACTTGTAACCAGTGTGGACCCGCCGTACGGTACTACCAGGACACGGGCGTCAGGCCCATGATCTGCCGATGCCATATCAAATGCTTCCTGTACACTGGAAACAGGCTTGAAATACGCTTTTCTTGCCACTTCAGGCGGCAGGTCTGAAACAAGATACAACGTAAACTTCAGAGCCAGTTTACCAACCAGTGCAGCTTTATGTCCGCCCTGTAGAAAAACATTGTTCAACCGCTCAATAGCCTCCACTGGACCTGCCATTGCATTGATCCATTCCTCGAATACGGTATTCCCCAGTCCTTCACTGCACTGGGCGACCAGGATGATGGCACCTCCGGGCTTCACTGCGGCTTTAACATGCTCCAGTGCTTTATGTGACTGGAACAGGTCTATATCCTTGGGCCAGCCTCCCTGTGATACGACCACAATATCTGCAGGTTCCACTGTATGCTTGTACATTGCATCCACCATAGCAGTCCCTGCCCTGTGGGCCTTGACAGGATGGCCTGCCATTGCACCGACTATTTTCTTATCGCTATTGAGTATGACATTCAGTATAAAATCAACACCAAGGATATTCCCTGCTTCCTCAAGGTCGGTACGAACCGGGCAGTCCGGGTTTCCTGCAGTAGTCCCCTCTTTTGTCATCAGTGCGTGGTTCGCTTCAATCGACCTGCCTGAACTGACACCCGGAAGTACTGCCTTTAACCCGCCTGTATATCCTGCAAAATAGTGATGCTCGATATTGCCTGTGCAGATAACAATGTCAGATTCGACCACAGGCCGGAACACTTCCACTGGTGTCCCCATTGAAGTGATCCCGAGATGGATGCACTGATCCTTATCGTGGTCGATACACTGGAATTCCCGGTAGATATCCGGGCCTACGATATTGATCCTCTCTTCTTTGGTCTGGTGCCGGTGAACACCCAGGCCGAATATTATGCTGATATTTTCCTTTTCCACGTTAGCTGCCAGTAATTTGTTGAGCAGGGGGGGTAATAACACTGCTGTCGGCACTGACCGGGTGGTATCGCTGACGAGAATGGCTACCCTTTCGCTGGGTTGCACTATTTCGCTTAAGCGTCCCCTGCTGATTGGATTTTGCAGTGCTTTTATGATAATAGTTTCGGGATCCGCAGTTATGTGGGATTTAGTTGGGACTACTGTTTCTATCGTGTGCGTATCAGGGATATTTAGTGATACTGATGTGTTTCCAAATGGCAGTTCCAGCTTCATGGTCATGGATGTTAGGTTGGTTAGAATGTATAGCTATTGCTCATCAAATAAATTATGCTATTGAATTGTGGTATGCTTCATAATACACAGATATTCCTGACACTTCTGTGATGTCAGCTTGTTGCCCTAAGGGCTTACTTAAGAATGACCTGTCAAAATCAATTTATGGTCTCCTGACAGATATATGAAAGATGGAAATAAATCGTCTTCAATGAGTTTTAAGTTTTTTGTATTATTGTGTTGATTTGTACATTTACCTGAATTGGAGGGGGACAGCCTCTATATGCGATAACTACATGAAAGTTATCTACAGCAGATAAGTGGCGTATGAAGATTTATACGGATCAGACATCATATAAAAAGATGAGATTATGGATCTAATAACAGCAGTCATTGCACTTTCCATCACAGGGATGTTGGTCGGGCTTGCCAGCGGGCTGCTCGGTCTTGGTGGGTGTTTTATCATGGTCCCTGTGCTGTACTGGGTCTATACATCTATGGGATTTTCATCTGATATTGCAATTAGGGTAGCTTTCGGGACGAACCTGCTTGTTGTGCTGTCAACAGTGCTGAGCAGTGCCTTTGGTCATAATAAGATGGGTACGGTCTGGTGGAGGGCAGCCATCTTTATTGGTATCGCAGGTGCAATCGGAGCAGTGATCGGAGCTACTATAGCTTCACATCTTCCTGGTGAAGTGTTAAAGTTAATTTTTGTTCTTGGAATTCTCGCAGGTGCGTTTCGGATGGTCACTATAAAACCACCAAAACCAGGACAAGAGCCTGAGGATAATCCCGCTCTCTGGGCTGCATGGGGTTTTCCGATCGGCATTGTCAGCGGTATGATAGGGATCGGTGGAGGTATATTGATGATCCCTGTAATGATACTTGTACTAAAATTTAAAATGCACCAGGCTGTTGGGACATCGGCTGCCATTATGATATTTACCAGTATTGGTGGGGTGTTCGGTTATATCATTAATGGACTTGGAGTTGAGGGGATCCCTCCTCACTCGATCGGATATGTAAACCTGACTGCATGGCTTGTGCTTGCAGCTACGAGTGTACCGATGGCACAGGTAGGTGTAATAGTGGCTCATAAGCTGCCAGCAAAGCAGTTGAGGTATATTTTCATTACTATGATGATATATATGAGCCTGAAAATGATCGGAGTATTCAGCTGGCTTGGACTGCCGATATAATTCTATTAAAGCTGCTGACTATTTTCTTGAGCTCTGCGCCAGCTGGATACGGTCTCAACTACTACAAAAACTGCAAGAATAAGCAGAATGATACTGGCACCTCCAACCTGAGATTCAGGGTTTTGAGGGCTAAAAAATTTTAATAATATGAAAACGCATGCAGTATAGTTGAATGAGAATTTTGAGTTAAGAAATTTGTAGCCTATATATAGGCTACAGAAATCCAAGTGTAATCAAGTACGTTCGGCTGATTATGAGTGGGTGTAGCCTATGAAACCCATAATGTCAGGCTCCAAGTAGATAATCTCCTTTTGGTATGAATTTTAGCGCAAGGATCACCAGTGCAGCAATTGTTGTCAGCAGCATAAAGATACCATGATATAGCCCATCTTCGTCAGAATAAAGTCAAACGTTGCGATGGCACACCCAACCGCAGCAGAGCTGCGGTGTATAGTTATTAAGATTAATCGCAGACCGACATCCACTAAAACAAGGATCAATCCCTGTTCAATGAAAATGACCCATCCAGGCTGTCCCAAAACTAAAATTCCCATGAAAAGGGAGATCAATTAAGCCTTTAAATCAAGAACTAAGGTCAAAAATTTTCATTTTTTGGACTTTTGGGACAGCCTGCGTCGCTATTTTTAGTCACCAATTTTTTCTGGATCATGGATTCCACATGCTTTTCAATATCGTCAACACCAAAATTTCGATTAAGATCCTCAACAGTAGCACTTCCTGACTCCAAACGGTCGAGTATCATTTGCGATAGCATATCGCTGTATGCTGTATCATGGAATTCATCGAAAAATGGAATGACGATAGAGTAACGCTCCACAACTTCTTCAAGCCCGTTGAAGAAAAATGCAACCCATGCAGCACTCATGCTGTTGTCATTTTGCCAGGTGATCTCGTCACGTATCAGTTTAAAATCCAGACCTTGTAAGAACAACAGATACATATCTTCACGGTCGCGTTCCCTTGAGGTGATACTCTTGAAGATGAAAATATCCTCCAAGGATATCATGTTGATCGAAACCCGATCCATCGAAAACAGGTTTGTAGCACGGTCTGCCATTGCATCGGATAGTTTTAATCCGCCGCATACTACATTCACGAATATATCCCATCTAAAACCGTCCTTGTTTTCCATAATTGCACTCGCTTGCATCTGTTTATATGGTCCGCGAATAGCGGGAACCGAGTAACCCATTTGTGCCAGTGCAGATTTTAGCAGGCTCATGTCGTTTTCTGACCTGACCACTACATCGATGTCTTTGGTAGCATCTTTCAAGTTTTGGAAACTCATGGAGCCTCCGCCAATAAGGTAGAGGTTTACGTGTTTTTCCAGCACCCCATCAAGTTTATCAATTTCATTTTCCAGGTATTTGCAGTCAAAAATCTCCTCTCACCACCATGCTGCTGAACAGGTCCATATACTCACTCCACGGAAGCACAGCATCACTGTTCTTCTCTTTTATTCTTAGATATTCCAGAAGTGACTCTATGTGTTTTTCCATGTCATAATACCTGCCTGTGTTCAACAAGTCTGTTGCGCCGGATTGGGTGGCAAGGGCCAGGGCATAGGAATTGTAGGTCGGGTTTTGCGGGTCTATGAGTATCGTGTGGATGATGTGGTCTTCCACCCCCAGCCGCCGTTTGCTGTGGAAATAGTATCGTGTTGTGGTTATGATCTGGAGGTTGTATCCGGAGAATACTATTGTTGCAGTCGGCTGTATGTCTTGTTCACCAGTGTGTCCAAGATCGGTCTGTGTCTTGAACAGGAATTCGGGACCGCGCTGCCAGAGTATGATCGCATCGTCTGCAATGTCACAGAGACATTGGTTTGCTGCATAGCGCCAGTAGTTGTTTACAAGATCCACTGTATGGCGATGGCGTTTGTTCAGTACGAATCGTCTCTTTTCTTTGAGCACTATGCCGTATCCGGATAGTTTTGTGAGTACTGTCGAAACGGTGTGGCGATTTAGTCCGGTCATTGCGGCGGTGTCTGTGATGTTATGGGGCTGTGTCAGTGCACCCAGGACTTCCATTGAGGAATTGGTGAATAGTTTTTCCACCGGCAGTCGGGGGTATTCTTTGAGAATATCTTCCAGTGAGTGTGCATGGAGTGTGTTTGAGCGTTTGGCAAGTACTTTTTTGCCGTCTCTTTGTTTTTCGGCAAGTCCTTCTGCTACAAGTGAAGATACGGCTGTAGATATTGTAGAGTGGTCAAGTCCGAGTATGTCGGCTAACCTGGATATGGAGGTGGGTCTTTTCAGTTCCTTGAATATTGCGAGGGCGGTAGGATATGGCATATTGGATAAATATGCCAAAATGATATATATATGTTGTTGGAATTTTTAGACAAATATGTTTGAGGTCAAGTTCTCTGCATTGATCTGGCATAAAGTATATTCCACGCCCCCGTCTTTTAGTATCGACACCACGCACATCCATATCGTGCACCCGTTTTTGAGCGAAAAAAGAAAATGCATGGAACTGCGTGTTCCCTACATGCGTTGGGATGAACCGGAGCTACGTGATATCGGCGACACAGCCGGAACTGTGTTCCCCACATGCGTGGGGATGCTACTTCCGGCCCCATAGTCCAGGGCTGCCGTCCATGGTTTCGAATCCCAACCCCGGTACTTTGTATTTCAACAAAGTATCCTTCGTATAAAAATAAAAAAGAAGCGTCAAGCCCGCCTATTTCTTAGCAGCCTCAAGCTCTTCCCTCAACATCTTCTCATACCTATCAGCAGCACTTGGTTCTTTAGGCACCGTTTTCTTCCTCTTACGCCCCACCTTCTCCGCATGTGCCTCAGGCGCAGTCCTTGATCTCACCTTAAACTTGATCTTCTCCTTTAGCCCAAACAACTCCTGGTCAGCAAAAGTAAGCAGCACACCGATACACATCAGCGCTGAACCGATCCACACAGCACTAATAAGCGGAATCTCCTTGATCACAAAATTATATCCGTTGTCAATCCGGCCGCCGTACTTCACATGATAGGTATTGAACAGCTTTTCATCATCCATGATATTTGTCCACTCCACCCGCTCGAAAGTGCCATCCAGATCTTCATCATTAAGCTCGATCCAAAAAAGTGCCGTACCTGTCGATATCTTCCTGCCGTCCCTGTAAAGGTTGATATGGAAAGCATTCTTTGTAAGACCTTCCACCATCCTGTCACTGGTGCTCACGGTATGTATTGCATCCCCATTGTTAAGTACAAGCTCAAGACCAAGAGGATTGTCACTGTAATCCTTGTAATTACCATAATCGTCAAGTACCCCGGTGCTGACATACTGTATCTCACCCAACTCAGAGTCAGAATAATTCATCCTGTAGGTCACATCAAAGGACTGGCTAACAATAACCCCGAGCAGCAGCAGGATCGTACCCAGGTGTATAAGGGTTATACCTGCGGGCTTCATCAATCGTTTACTGTCCTTCGTACCCTTGACATCCAGCACGAACCTGTACACAATAGCTGCCAGCGAGAACAGGAAAATGGGCGCATAGCTAAGCAGCGAAAGGCTACCCAACATCCGCGTGATACCCGAAGCAGTAGTGTAGAAAGGGCTGGAATGGTTAATCACGTAATATTCAGGTCCTGGGACAATAAATGCAAGGATTATGCTAAGCAATAATATAACAACCGCGACAATAAGATACTTCTGTGCCCCTATCTTCTTTACAATAGGCTTATACGGCAGGCACATACCGATAATAAACATCAGCAGCATAGTGAAAGGGTACGCCAGCGTATTAAAGAATTCCCGATCTGTGGGATTGGCGTTTACGTGCATCACCAGCTTGGAATAGATAGGTGCCGTAATGCCAAAGAAGCAAATAAAGGAGAGGACAATAAATACGATGGTTGTCAGGTCGAACATGTGGGACAGGGTGAACAGTCTCCCGCCTCCCCCTTCTTCGTCCTTTGCATCCTTGATCTTCATAAAAGACAGGTATAGTACAACAGCCAGCAACAGGATAGTTGACCAGAAAAAAATACTGGCACTGGGCAGCGCACCTACATCGTGGGTGGATGAGACAGCACCACTGCGGGCCACCCAGCCTGCATAGAGTGTTGTGATAAAAGTAAGTGTACCGAACAGGGGGGTGAGCACCTCATACTCGCTGCCGGTCCTGTACTTGTATGCCATGTGCATGTACATGGTGGTTATCATCCACACGATGAATGGTGTGGTCTCATAAGGGTCCCATGCCCAAATATTGCCAGTGCCTGATAGTGTACCCCACTGGGCAAGCTTGTATATCCAGGCACCACCGAGTATCAGGGTAAGGGACATGGAGAACCATGAGAAACGTATCCACTGGCGCTGCACTTTCTCCCATTGCTTGCCTACGCCACTTGTTATCATGTAAGACAGGGCAGCAGCAAATGGTATCAGTGTGGTGGCGTATGCCACGAACTGGGACGGCGGGTGTATGGCCATTATGGGGTCCTTTAATATGGGACGCAATCCAGCACCCTCAGACATTGCATAGTCCACAGGGATATTATACTGGCTGCCCCAGAGATCGAACCAGGTCTGGAAGGGGTACATACTTGACTTGTAAACGATCACGTAGGTGAACACGGCACCCACAGCCAACATTATGATCAGCATGCGCCTGAAGAACCTGGAATCCGTGTCATATCGTTCGCTTATCCATAATATTTGCAAAAATACAAGTGCAGTCCAGAACAGCATCGCGCCATCCTGCACCGCAATAGTAGCTGCCAGTTGATAGAATGTGCTAAGTAACGTAGATGAGTTCTGGGAAACATAGGTGAACCTGAAATCAGAACTGAGGAAATAATAAATCAACAGCAGCATGGTCAGGACTGATAACAGGGCCGATATCCGGATGGTCCATCTGGCCGAAACTATTACTTCCTTTGTTCCTGAATATTCACGGTACAGCAACAGTAGTATGGATAGTAAACTGAATAGCAGTGTGGTGTTAAGAAGAAATGTTCCCAAATTCGTCATAAATCTTACCTGTTTTTTTTCAACGTAAGGAAATTATTAACTCATTTCGATATAGATATAGGTAATTGATTTTAGTTTCAATCATATCTTTTGACAGGATTTGCAGGATATACAGGATATACAGGATTGGATTGGATCCTGTCAATCATGTTTATCCTGTCTGAAATTTTCATTTTCTTGAAAATTCCACGCTCGATGACAATCACATAGGATTTATAGTATTTCAATCTTTTTAGGAATACTACTATCATGCAAAACACGACAACTTTAAATTTATTCAGTTTCAATTGCAGACGGGTTGATTATTTGAAAGTATTCAAATGTAAGATATGCCAGGAAGGTTATCTGGGGGATGCACCGCCTACCCACTGTCCGTTCTGTGGTGCCCACCAGCAGTATATGATCGAGGCCAGGGACTTTGAACTCCAGGAATACACATTGACCGATGTATCCCGCAGGAACCTGAAAGAAGCACTAAATCTGGAAGTCAGCAATGCAGAATTCTATTTCTGTGCAGCGGACAGGGCAGATAATGTGGCCGATGCCACCATGTTCAAGCGTTTGGGCAAGGTCGAGTCCGAACATGCCTCCACAATTGTCAAGGAATTGAGGAAACAATCCCCCGATATCATCAGGGACAAAAACATGTGCAGTAACATGAACCTGGACAACCTGGAAGAATCCAACCAGCGGGAGACCAATGCGATTCGCCATTATACCCGGTTTTTGGGTGAGGCAACTGAAGAAAGGATAAAGGAGATATTCAAAGCTATAATAGAGATCGAAAAGGATCACCTGAGCCTTACAGATGGCAGGTTTTAGAGTTGGGAAAAATCCCAACTCAATATTATTTCTTCAATTTTTTAGACACATACCCGGAAAGTACCAGACCAAGGACTGCAATTAAAGCTTCGAATCCCGGTACTTTTGTATCCGGTGTTTCCGGTGTTTCCGGTGTTTCTGTTGTTGTCGGTACTTCAGCCGCTTCATCTGATTCGACCACGATGTCAATGGTATGTTCAGAGAATTCAGGTATATACATCATGATCTGTGCCTGTTCCCTTGTCTGCTGGGATATCCAGCATGTGGCTGTGGTAGCATTGAAGACCAGCCCGGGATCGTTTACACATGCCATGGGAGTACCATCGTAGTGAATCCCAATCCTGTCCATTTCCTGCAGCATAAGGGATGTATTATCCAGGTTGAAAGCCATTATCCTACCTGCCGGATCAGTGCAATTGACCCGTAATTGTATCATATCCTGTGTCATTGACTGCAACTCTACGTGCATCTCTTCAGCATAATTCACTACACTCATCGAACCACCTTTACCCAGACTGACCTCTGCACCTACCCGGTTCCCTGCCATCCCTCTGACAAACATCCCGTGTACATTATCCAGGCCCTGCCCTTGCATATTCACAGGTACCGCCCGCACCACAACAGAACTGTCTGCTGGTGAAGTGATGGATATCAGGCCATTGTCCCCTGAAATATCAATTGTATCAACGGAGGCAGAGATTATATAGACCACGATATCAGAACCTTCAACCTCGATCTTTACAATATTCTCTTCTTCCGATACGGTAGTCCCATCTGCGAGATCGAAATTGACAGTATAATCCTCGGAACTGAACACATTGATCACAGCAGCCGGATTATCATGTACCTGGATAAATGTGGTCCCGTCTGCATCTGCTATCGTGGTCAGGGTTATGGCTTCGCTGGCCTGGGTGCTGCCATACTCAAACCCGTTCACAGCGATCGAATCGAATATTTCCACACCGACAATACCGTAGTTGGTAATCTCACCTGTCAGATTATCCACATCGAAAGTGATATACTGGCCGTACAAACATGCGCCACTGTGCATGAACCCCATGCCCTTCATACCTGCATCCTGGCGTAGCGTTTGCCCCGCCCCCATCATATCACCGGCACTAAAATTCTCACCAAATCGACGTCCCATATCATCTCTCATCGGCCCGCCCATCTGGCACAGACCGGAATTGATCATAAGCACGACCATTAGAACTGATACACTAATCATTATAAAGTATTTTAATTTCATATGCTGCCTCCCATTTTACTTGGTTTTCACCTGATTACGAGATGTATCATTTGGAATATTAATTTTTCCTCATACCCGGGCTTATCCGTTAGACTTATAGGTAACAAGTTATATTCAGATAGTCGCAGCCCGGTAGTGTAGCGGTCAATCATTGGGGGCCCTGGATCCCCGGACCTCGGTTCGAATCCGTGCCGGGCTACCATACAATTCTTTGGTGCCTATCAGATGACGGTAACAAAAAAGCAGGACATGGTCTCAATCGTCATACCTGCCTATAACGAAGAAAAACGCATTTTAGGTACACTACAAGAACTATCCCGTTTCTTTTCAAAAACCCCGCATGAAATACTGGTGGTAATGGATGGGTGCACGGACAGCACCCCTAAATTTGTTGCAGAATTCAGCAAGAACCATACTGCTGTCAGGTCAGTATCCCATCCAACCAGGCTTGGAAAAGGCGGAGGCATACTGCTCGGCATTTCCGGGGCCAGGGGAAGTATTATTGCAGTGGTGGATGCCGACTGTGCCGTCCCGCCCCATGATGTGGGTAAGATGGTGGATATGGTCTCGGATGGTATTGACTGTGTAATCTCCTCAAGGTACCTGCCCGGCTCAGTAATACACACACATCAGCCCAGGCACAGGGTACTTGCCAGCCGGTGTTTCAATGCCATGGTCAGGCTGTTTTTCGGACTGCCCTATAAGGATACCCAGTGCGGCTGCAAGGTACTAAATGCACAGGCAGCCCACCAGGTGGCTGGTGATATCCGGACCTACAACTATGCTTTTGACGTGGAACTGCTCTGGCGCATCAGGGACAGGGGATATACAACACTAGAAGTGCCTGTGGAATGGCGCCACATCGAAGGTTCCAAGCTTGACCTGAAAAAAGTAATACCCCAGATGTTTGCAGCCGTGGTCAGGTTGAGATTAAAAAAGTAAGGTCAAACCGACCAGCTGTGACCTACTATCCGGCATATATCCTGTATCAGGGGATGGTCCCAGGACTGCCGGTACACGAAAGTGAACTCTGCACCAGGGTTCAACTCGATCAGCTTTTTAGTGTTCTCAAGGGCACAGGTAAGGGATTCGTGGTCTGGCACATTTGCAACCTCGGCATTAAAGGGATATGTCTCTTTCAGTTCCATGGGGTATGCACCGAACGGGGGTTTGAAGTGCAGCACATAATCGTATTCTGATTCATGCCTGACCCGCCCACCGGGTCGTATTAATACCGTCCCCTCCAGTTCCAAACGTTCCAGTCTGGTATTCCACCGGATGACCTCAGGTCTTTTTGTGGATTCGGGACCGCAGTAAAAGTATGTGGATTTTGAGGATGGGTCTAACTGCTCTATCCAGTCAGCATATGTCACTGCCCGCTTCAGCCCGTCAAGCATCCTGGGGTGGATGCGGGCCCGTCTTTCTACAAGTTCCCACAGGTTGCCCTCACGCAGTGCCTGCTCAACCAGCCTAATCTCAGCGAATGTAGCGTACAGGTTATGCCGGGCCAGCAGTTCCTGCCTGTCAGGGCTGGCCGCGATCTCCCCAGCGGTATGGCCAATGCATACCGGACACGAACAGGGAAGATATTCCATGTCCTTGATATGGTATGTACCCTCAGCACTCAGGTACCGACCGTCCTTTGCATACAGGGCATATGCTGCAGAATCGAACAGGTCACAGCCAAGTGCCACTGCCAGTGCGAACACCATCGGATGCCCGGCACCGAAAAGATGCACGGGAACCGATGAGGGCAACCCTTTCTTTGCACTCACTATCACGTCCACCAGGTCAGCATAGCGGTATGATTCCATCAGCGGTACTACCGCACCTATGGGATAAATATCAAAACCAGCCCTTCCCAGTTCCCTGCCTGCCTGCTCGCGCAGGTCCTTGAAAATGCCGCCCTGTACAGGAGCTGCCAGCAGCATGGGGCTGTCACTGTTTTGTTCCAGGGCTTCCATGAGCCTCTGGTTTGTTATGGTAAGTTCACTTTTTGCCGCATCCCGATCGGCAGAAGGCGGCGTTGGAATATCCAGTGGCACGCCGATGTCTGTACCGATATCCTGCTGGAACTTGATTATCTGTGCATTATCCACTTCGATATCGCCATATACACTCAACTGGAATGAACCACTGTCAGTCATGATGGGGCCGTCAAATTCCAGCAGGCTGTGCAGCCCGGCCGATAGTGCCTGCTCTTTTAGTTCCCGGTTGCGGTAGATGATATATGAGTTTGTGATTATCATCTGTGCACCAAAACCCGGCATCTCTTTTGCCGGGATGGTCCGGATATTGGGATTGATGACCGGCATGATAGTGGGCGTCTCAACCGTGCCGTGAGGTGTGGCCAGGCGTCCTATCCTGCCCGCAGAATCCTTGTGTGTGATCTCGAATATATCCGGCATGTTCTATTTTGTCCCGTTTTGTCCTGTCATATTCTGTTCTATCCTGTCCCGTCCTGTTCTGTCATATTCTATTTTATCCGGTCTTTTCCTGTCTAGTCCAATTTACCCATTTAGTAGGTCTGCTGCTCTTACAAGTGGCAGCAATTCCACGTCCATACCTTCCAGTCCTGCTGATGCGCCTTCTTCCCTGTCCACTACTGTGATCACCATATTCACAACCGACCCCGCATCCCTCAGGTCCTCAATGGCCTCAATCACCGAACCACCTGTTGTGGTCACATCCTCAAGCATAAGCAACTCCCTGCCTGCCACATCCCCGATAAACCGCCCGCCAGTGCCGTGTTCTTTCAAGGACTTCCTGACAATCACCAGAGGCAGGCGGGATATCAGTGAAACTGCGGTTGCAAGTGGAATACCTCCCACTGCAACACCACCGATGGCCTCTGCACAGATATGTCGCTCCTTCATGATGCCAGCGATACGGTTTGCAATCAGTTCCAGTGTGGCAGGGTCGGTGATGGCCTTCTTGATGTCAACATAATACGTACTCTTCCTGCCGGATGCCAGTGTAAAGTCACCGAACTTCACTGCCCCGCAGTTCTTCAATGCCTGAATCAGTTCTTTATCCATTCTTTTCACTACCAGGGTTCTTTCTTGACCTTAATGAGATATCCCAATATGTTCGTGGACAGGTGCAGCAAGGGCGTGGCCACCAGTACTGTTACTATAATCCAGAAGCTGAAATAAGTATTGAACCAGTATGCTGCGAATATGTATGTCAGCACCCATGCACCCAGCACAAAATCAAGCTGGTCCGCCACAGGGAACATGGCACCCCGTTCAAGGTCCAGACGCCGCTTGATAAAACTCTCTGCACTGTCCCCAAGCAGCGCACCAAAGGCCATAAGGAACACTATGGATAAAGTGCTGAATGAGTATGCATCCAGGGCACCATGAAACAATGGCCAGTTATCCAATACTCCTGATGCCATTAGACGGGGTGCAAGTCCGATCTGGATAAGCCCTATCATGATTCCGCAGGCGGTCCCGGCTACCAGTCCCCTTATTGTCTTGCCGTTCCCAAGTATCCGCCTGCCGTCAGAGAAATACTTTCCCAGGTCAATCGGGGTACCTCCACCGAACACTGCAGCCATGGGATTTGCAAGATATGCAGGCAGCATAAGCCAGATGGATGCAGCCAGGATATCGATCAAGGTCATGCTACCTTAATGCTCATTTTTGGTGTTAAAAGTATTGAATCAAATGTCAGACTGCGAACGGTATACACTCGATCCTGCCAGAGTCCAGGTTCCTGAACTCCACACCTCCGGGCACGCCCAGTATCTCGACTCCGCCAAACTCGTCCACTCCGCACAGTATATCCTGTTCGGGATGGGTGCCCGGTGTGATATCACAACTGATGCGGGTACGGCTGCCAATAGAAACAACGATCTTGAGCCGCTTTGAGGCGGGGTGGTTCTTGGGCAGTACAATAAGGGGTGTGCCTACTTCCCTTAACATATAAAGTACACATTTTATGCCATTGATGGTGGTCTTATGTGTATCAAAACCGGATGAGACCAGCAGGTCGTCAGGTTCAAGGCCCAGTACAATCTCCTCATCTTCAGTTTCAAGAAAAAAAAGGTTTCTTGTTCCGGCTTTTACAATACCGATAACTCCACTGTTACCGTGGAGCATCAATATTTCATTGTAATTCAGGGGTATCATAAATTGATGATGCTCGCTTAATATTGGATTGTACGATCATGCAAGTTCCACATTACTGGACCGGCATGCAGGGCAAGTGACATTTTTACCAATACCCTGAAATTCATTTCCGCAATCCTTGCATTTATAGTTCTTTGCATTTAATTCATCTGCCACATCTACTCCAAATGCATCTCCTACGCTGCACATAGTTTGATCTCACCTCCGGACTGGATTATGTCATGATTATGAATGTTCAATTGGGTAGATGTTATATTAAGTTTTCCGAATAACGGCTATCTGTTGGTCTGTAACCTGGTTTATGAATTCATATATTAGTTTGCACGCTATATGCAAAACCATACACGTAATCATATAGGTTAACCATTAATACAAATAAATTCTACTAAGTGATATAATGAGAAACAGGATTACCATTTTAACGCTTCTGCTTATGGCTGTAATGGTCTCGTTTAGCGGGTGTACTGACAACAGCACTGCCCATCAGTCAGAATTAGTAACAGTGAACTCAATAGAAGAAATTGATGCAATGCTTGAAACTGCACCGGTATTTATTGAGCTGGGACGGGGAGGAGGACTGTGTCCTTCATGTGTAGAACAAAAACCTATTCTGGAAGAACTTGCAGCAGAATATGATGGAAAAGTGCATTTTGTCTATATCGACATTGACAAGCAGTACCAACTGGCTGCAATGTTCAATGTATACTTTATCCCTGACATGTTTGTAATAGCCAGATCGGATAATGGCACATACAAATATGTACAACATGGTACTTTGACCACGAATTCTGAACAGGCCAAGATGATAGGTTTCACACCCAAAGGTCCACTGGAAATAGCTATACTGGATGCGCTCAGGTTAAGGTAGAATTGATAATAAAAATGGTTGAGAACACAACACAGTAAGCACAATGATCAATGAGTCTATTATTCCAGATTGAGAACACATTAGCATCAATAGACCTACCACTTCCCTTCCTTGCATTTATAGCAGGTATAATCAGTATCCTCTCGCCATGTATACTGCCGCTGCTACCTGCTGTACTGGCTTATTCCACTGGAAAGGGAAAGTTCAGGCCGGTTGCCATTGTGGCAGGGTTGGCACTGACATTTTCACTGCTTGGGATGACCATGGCAGCTTTCAACCAGTTATTTTTTTCATACCAGCAGTATATCAGGTTCGGGGCCGAGGTTATCATTATACTCCTCGGCATTGCAATGCTGACCGAATATACCCCTGCCATTTTAAATTCAATTCCGGGTATGATAAATGTAGATCCACAAAAGGAAGGTATTGCAGGCGGTTTACTCCTGGGAATGTCGCTTGGTATTGTATGGATACCATGTACTGGTCCTATACTGGCAGCAATAATGATGGGCGTGCTTATGAAAGGGGGTATAATGTATGGCGGGTTCCTGCTTTTTATGTATTCAATGGGATTGGGAATCCCGATGTTGCTGATAGCCTATTTCATCAATGTTTCAGGTAAGAAGCTGAGCACAGTATCGCGATATGACGTGATGATCAAAAGAGGTGCGGGAGCCCTGTTGATATTAGTAGGTCTCTGGCTGGTATATTATAATCATATCGGGCCGTACTTAGAACTTATCTAAAACAAGAAAATGAAAATTTCAGACATGATCAACAGGATTAATAGGATGCGATCCAATCCTGTATATCCTGTAAATCATGTAAATCATGTAAATCATGTAAATCATGTAAATCATGTAAATCATGTCAAAAGATTTGATTTGAAATAAGAAAATTACCTATATCGATGTCGAAATGCGTTTATAAGTTTCCAGGTATTTAAATAATTTTTAAAAGATTATTGATAAGCGTAACATTCTTATATAAAAAAACACTAAAATTGTTACAGAACTTTTGCCATTGAAGGGTTGGAGACAAGTTAAAAAAAAATAGGTGATTAGTGATGGAAATTGCAGATATGTTAGATTTAGCTCAACCATATATGGCATATTTAAAAGCTATATTGATCCTGATAGTTGCTTTTATTGTAATTGGTTTTATTCGCAGGTCCATTAGAAGATACTTAAGTAATACAATTTTACCTTTAGACACGCAGAACCTCTTGCGAAGGACTGTCGTATACATTTTATGGTTCATTGTCATCATGTCGATCACGGCAGAACTTAATTTAGAAAATATTCTCATGCCTATCATAGGGGCGTCTGTTTTTATCGGAGCTGCTGTTGCTTTAGCTGTTAAGAATATCTTAGCTGATGCATTAGCAGGTATATTCCTACTATTGGATAGACACTTTAATATTGGTGACCAAATCGAGACAATGAAATATAAAGGAGAGATCATTGATGTTACGCTCAGAAAAACACGCGTTAAAATAGACGATGGAACGATTGTTGTATTACCTAACGGAAAAATAGACTCTTCCGGATGGATGTTACATACGAAAATGACCGAAACAGAAGGAAATTAGAATCAGAAAGAAATCAGAATAAAAAGGTTATTCTCCCCTGTATCGAAGCAATCAATTCCACACCTTTTTTCAAACAGTATGAATTATATGGTCGTGCTCATCCGCCTTACCTAACAGGCAAATCCCCATGCATCCCAGATTTTTCGGACAGGTTTTTAACAAGTTAATATTTTATAATAGGCGTATAATAGATGTGATATAAAATAATATTGCAAGGGATATTCATTTTAATGAAAAAAGGACGTACAACTCAATGTTAAAGCAAAATTCAGTTTTATTCATCAGTGCATTTGTCATTCTGGCACTATTATTCTCATTTTCCACAGCATCAGCCTTTCCGGATTACGCCATTAATGGAAGCAATAATACTTCGACTCCAGAAGTCGCAGTATCTTCATACGGGGCAAATATTGTAATTATCCAGCATCTTATTGAGGTTGACCAGGTAACCTATCCCGGGTATTTTAGAATAGTCGAAACCATAATCTACAAGAACCTCGGGACGGGGAACTATTCCGGCCCTATCTATACCTACGTACAGGATGGTGCTTTCAATATTGCTGTGTCAAGACAGGAGATGGCAACAGATGGAGGCAGAAACACAATTGAGGCCTTCCAGGTTAGTGAGAATGTTGTAGGATGGAATGATATCATACTATCAGGAACCGGTATGGCTCCCATGTACAAAATTGAATATATGGTTCCGGCAGAACCAACAGGCAAAACGACCGAATCGGTTACCTTTACAAAGAAATTGAAATATCCGACAAATGTTAATTATATTTATATGCCCATCACTGGCATGCCAGCCCTGGTCGTAAAACTGGAAAAATCTGATGGGATGAAGACTATTGTACTGGATAATGAGGGGAGTAAAATAAATGCTGATCTTTTTGAGGGAATTGGAAATTCAGAGACTTACAATTGGTTCCAGCCTCTGTTTGTTGAGATTTCATTCGAGTTAAGCAAATCAAATCCGGTCGGATCTGATATTACCCTGTACCTGATTATTCTGCTTGTTATTATTTCAGTGATCGGTTATGTGGTACTGAGAGGTAAGAGTCCGGTACTAAAAGGACTGGAAGATAAACTGAGAAGTGTCCTGCCAAAAAAACAGGATGAAGATATATACCTGGAAGAGGAAGAGTTCGAGGACGATGAAGACATAGAAGATGTTCTGGAATCGGACGATGCTGAAGATGAAGATGAAGATGAGGGAAATGAGGGGATAGAAGAGGACCTGGAAGCAGAAGAGGATGAAGTCGAAGAAGAAACATCCCGGCAACAATCTCTTGAAACTAATGACATTGAGAATCTCAGTCTTGATGAACTTAAAACAACCAAACAGGCTATATTCAATGTGCTTCTTAAACTGGATGAGGACCATGTCAGTGGTATCATATCTGAGGACGAGTATAACGACATCAGGGACAATTACAAGGAAAAGGCCAAGGATATTATGATCCGGATAGATGTCCTTGAGAATGAGGATTGAATTTTTTATCGTCTGTACCAGATACAGGCGGTTTATTCAATCTTTCATTTTCTTGTTTTTATTTCCCAGACCCAAAAACCTTTTTGAACAACCCGCCAACTTCCCGTTTCTGGGTAGGGGTCTCCTTACGTTGAGCCGGTCTTTGGGCCTGTTCTGGCGTAGTCCCGGATTGCTTTGCCGGTGCTCGATGATGGGCGGCAGCCGATCTTGATATAGTCACAGACTCCCCGCCATGTTTGCTCTTGCGCACCCTGATATCCACTAGCACCGGGCGCTCGATATCGTTGGATACCAACATGGCCACCCCGGGCGGCAGTCTTTTAAGTTCCTCCTCCACCTCACTGCTGATACCTTCCAGCCCCTTGCTAATGGCCTTCAGGTCATTTGGATTCGTCACCTTCATGATGATCTGGGTATTGCACTGGCTCAGCACATTCTTATCGATACGTGCAGGCCTCTGGCTGATAACCATCATGCCCAGCCCGAACTTGCGGCCTTCCGAAGCGATCGTACGCAAAATCTCAGTACTTACAGTCTTATCAAAACCCCTTTCAGGACAGAAGTTATGCGCCTCCTCTATCACCAGCATGCCAGGCGGGACATTCCCCATCTTCCTGGCCTCGAACAGATCGCTGCACAGCTTTGCCACTATCATACCCTGAAGCTGGGGGGATACCCCCTTCATATCAATAATAGATGCCCGTCCCGGGGTGAACAACTCTTCGATAGTAGTAGGGTGGTCAGAAAGGATATCAGCCTCACGCAGGGATTCCAGGGATGAAATAACGTTCCATTTAAGTTTGCTCTTGTTGTTCCCAACCTCGAATATGATATCATCCAGGGCATAGAACTCCTTTTCTGCCTTGATCTTGGAAATCGCCTCGTACAACAGTCCTTGATGGTTATTGGATTTCTCATCCGGAAGTATCTGCATCAGGTCCTTTGCACTCAGGTTCATGCCATCCAGCCGAAACACCTTATCAGCATCTTTGTTCAGCACTTTATTTGCAGGCGTATACACTGTGACCTGTGAACCGTACCCCCTGGGAGATATGCCGAATTTACTATACAGGTCCCTGGCATCATCAGTGCCTGGCTCTTTCAGTGAACTGTATTCCCCGTGAGGGTCAATAATAAGCAGTGGAATATCCCGTTCCAGTATCTCCTCAAGTATGACACCTGCCGTATATGATTTACCGCTACCGGTCTTGGCGAGGATACTACAGTGTTTCTGGATGAGGCTGTTCATTCCAAGGGATACTTTGATGTCATGGCCTTCCAGCAGCCCCATATTCACCTCACCGTGGGACAGACCCAGGGTGGAACGTATCAGGTCATGGTCCGCTATGAACACTTTATCCCCGGGTGAGAACGGGGTCCTGGGTGACCTTAACAATCCGTCTTTGTCACGCCCTCCGATCACCATGGCTTCGGCCACCAGTTTAATGTCCGGGATCTCCATCTTTGCACCTCCTGCAGCATCAGCGGCCTGGTCCAGCTTAAAATCATCACTGCTGCGGGTCATTGACATGACTTGTGCCAGTGTCCAGCCGTCACTTTCATGCCAGACCTTTACATAATCGGTACGCTTAACCAGAGTGCTATCTGGTACTGCGAACATGAAATCGTGAGTTCCGGTCTTGCCGAAGATAACTCCTACAGAATCCCTTGCCATTTTTGTTCATCCCCTTATAGATATTGCGAATATTTATTCATACATCCTGAAATGCTATTAATTCTATCGGTAGACTTATATTTGAAGTTTATTAAAAATTATATACAGTTGGATATTTCGTTTAACCCACGTTTCCCTTAAGTTAAGAACAGTTATGTGATTTTAACTATGACGTTTGAAGTGCAATCAAATCTTATGGAACTATTAGCTGGTTTTAAAACAACCGGGGGTATTGAAGCAACACTTGTTACCAGTCGGTCTGGTGTCCACCTGACCTCACTGGTCCCGGCAAGGTCCAATCCTGATATACTTGCAGCCATGAGCTCTGCACTGCATAGTGCAGCGGATATCATTTCCAGCCAGGTGAATCAGGGAACTCCCAACCGCGTGGTTATCGAATGCGAGCACTGCAAACTTATAATGACTAAAGCAAGCGAAAAAGCCCTTTTTATTGTACTTTCAAGTGGAAACGCCAATCTCGGGCCGTTATTTATAAAAATGGATACTACCGCCAGTAAGATTGAGGAATTATTAGGGGATTTTCATCAATAACTTGGGACAAATATGAATTTTGGACACAAAAAATTGGTCCAGATATTATTTAGTTCTTATCCCGAATCATAATATATCTACCGTGCTATATAGTGTTCCAGATGAGTACTGTAAGGAAGATATTCCTGGCCAGACCTTGTATAGTAGATGCATCTTTATTTATCGCAGAATCCGGTTTTGGCAGTGGCATGGATATGGATATCGTGTGCAGTATCCTTAAAGAGTTGGAAATGCCTGGGATGCGCTGCTCTGCCAAATTGGGGGTGGCAAGGTTCAGGCTCAATGACTGGAATGTCATGATTTACAGGAACGGCCATATCGATATACGAAGAATAAAAGATGTAGATGATGCCGCCAATGCAATTGAGATGGTCGGGATTATGCTGAAAGATGGATTTACCGGTTAGGTTTACCGGTACATCCTTTTTGACATCTCTTCCACTGTATTGTTGGTTTTATTGAGAACCACATTGAGTTTTCGATCCAGGTTTTCTTCTACGCTCTGGATGTTTATCCTGAGTGCCCGTTCATTTGATTCTATTATAGATTCGATCCGTCTTAACCTGATATCCACAGATAGTATCATTGCAGCCAGGGCACCCATCAGTACCATTGCTGCAAGTACAATTACAGCATCTGCTGAATAATTCGTTGAGGCGAATCTTGTCAACCACTTGTATGTTAATACAAAGGAGGACACAATCATTACTATTGAGAAAATAATATCCCGTGCTTCCATCCTCTCGTCACCTCCGCAAGGTATAACAATCATATGTATCGTAACATATAATAAACCTTTACAAAAGGAACCGTGTAGTTAACGGTATTATCAAATTATCAACACAGCTTTTTAGTTCCGAACAGCAATATACAGTTGATCGGCATCCTTATACTTCCCCATGCATCCTCAGCATCCCTATGTTAAGAATTGCCTGGTGCCGGGGGTCTGGCAGCTTATTTAATGCAGAATAATTATTTATGGAGCACTACGTAAAAAAAACCATAACATTATTAATGGATATTATTGATTTGAGTTCTATTATAGTTTTAAATAAAATCGTTTTGAGGATCTGATATGAAAAAAATCTTATTGGTAGGTGGAGGAGGGCGTGAACACGCCATTGCCCATGCCATTTCCCAAAGTAAACGTGAGCATGAGCTCTATGCTGTAATGTCAAGGAAAAATCCCGGAATTGCAGTCCTGTGTGAGGATTTCCTGCTGAACAGTGAAACCGACGTAGATAAGGTCACTGAGTATGCAAAGAATATCGGTGCGGATATTGCGGTGATAGGCCCCGAAGCGCCGCTGGCCGCCGGGCTGGCAGATGCCCTTGAAGTTCTGGGCATCCCGTCAGTAGGCCCGAAACGGGCGGCTGCAAAACTGGAGTTCGATAAGGCGTGGACACGTAAGTTCATGGAAAAACACCACATTGCAGGTCTTCCTGCATTCAGGGTTTTTGACACCGGGCAGGAAGCACAGGCCCATGATTATATAGATGAACTGGGAGACGTAGCCTTAAAACCAGCCGGGTTGACAGGGGGTAAGGGTGTCAAGGTCATGGGTGACCAGTTACCAGACCTGGATGCTGCCAAAGCCTATGCAAGTGAACTGCTAAAAGGTGATATGGTGGTCATCGAGGAGAACCTGAAAGGCGAGGAAATAACGGTCCAGGCATTTGTGGATGGGACCCACCTGGCCTATGCACCTTCGGTGCAGGACCATAAGCGGGCATACGAAGGTGACCTGGGACCAAATACGGGCGGCATGGGTTCGTATAACGATGCCGGGAACCTGTTGCCTTTCATGGTCGAGGGCGACTACATGGAGGCAAAAGGGATCATGGAGGATGTGATTTGCAAGGTAAAGGAAGAGACTGGTGAAGAGTACAAGGGCATCCTGTACGGCCAGTTCATTTTAACAGCTGCCGGTATCAGGGTGATCGAGTTCAATGCCAGGTTCGGGGACCCGGAGGCGATGAACGTACTGCCGTTGCTGGAGACTGATTTTATTGATATTGCCGAGGCTGTGGCAGCCGGGACGCTTGACACCCTGGATGTGAGGTTCTCGGAGAAAGCCAGTGTGTGTAAATATGCAGTGCCTGCCGGATATCCAAAAGATCCTGCAAAGGATGCTCCTATCGAGGTTGGGGATATGGGCAAAGCATTGCTGTTCTTTTCCAGTGTGTATGAAACCGATGGTGTGGTGTACACCACAGGATCAAGGGCAGCTGCTGTCGTTGGAATCGCTGATACCATAGCAGAGGCGGAAGTGATTGCAGAGCAGGCACTGTCCAATGTAAAAGGGCCACTGGAGTGCAGGCATGATATTGGCAAAAAAGAATTGATACAGAAGCGTATCGACCACATGAAAGTCCTGTGCGGGGATAACAGTTAAATAGGCCAAATGTATTAACTATGAGTTCTGTTTGACAGGAGGCGGTATTTTTGTCGAATCTGTTATCTATAAGCGACCTCTCCCTTGATGAGATCAATGAACTGCTTGATGTAGCAGATGATCTGAAGGTGAAAAGGTCAAAGGGTAAGATCGTTGAAATGCTCAAGCATAAGAGCCTGGGCATGATATTTGAAAAATCATCTACCAGGACACGTATATCATTTGAGGTTGCCATGGCTGAACTGGGTGGCCATGCATTGTTCCTAAGCTATCGGGACCTCCAGCTTGGAAGGGGGGAGACTGTTGGCGATACTGCACAGGTTATATCCAGGTATCTCAATTGTATTATGGCAAGGGTCGTAAGTCACAGTACGCTGGAAGAACTGGCAGAATATGCAACAGTACCCGTCATCAATGCTTTGTCTGATCTGGAACATCCCTGCCAGCTGCTGGCTGACCTGCAGACTATCAGGGAATATAAGGGCCGGTTCGAGGGCCTGAAGTTTGCCTGGATAGGTGACGGGAATAATGTGTGCAACTCTGCGATACTAGCTGCTGCTATTACAGGGATGAAGATGAGCGTGGCCTGCCCTGAGGGGTACGAGCCTGACCCTGACATGGTTGCAAAGGCCAGGGGTATGGGGGGTTCGGTTGAGGTTGTTACTTCAGCTGAGGAGGCTGCAATGGATGCAGATGTCCTGTATACTGATGTATGGGTGTCTATGGGCGATGAGGATGAGAAGGAGCAGAGGTTGCGTGACCTGGGGCCGTACCAGATCAATGATGCCCTGATGAATGTTGCCAGGGATGATTGTATGGTTATGCATTGTCTTCCTGCACACAGGGGCGAGGAGATCACGAGTGAGGTGCTTACTGGTACTCATTCTGCAGTGCTTGACCAGGCAGAGAACAGGTTGCATGCGCAAAAGGCTCTGCTGATCAAGCTGCTGGGGTCAAAGTAAAGGCTTAAATCTGATTAGTACAATTCAGGAATCCATATTCATTGACTGCATGGCAGCGTTTGTCATGTGGTTATTGGATTTTCGATGCAAGACCCAAATGCGGTTCTTGCCACAGCCGAACCTAGCGAAGGTTCGATCCAAGCGTGCGTTTCGCTACGCTCAAGCGCACGATAATAAGAAAACAAACCCTATTGCGGGGGTTGCCCAGCCAGGTCAAAGGCGCTAGGTTCAGGGCCTAGTCTCGTAGGAGTACAAGGGTTCGAATCCCTTCCCCCGCATTATTCTAATGCACTTGCGGAAATAACAGGATATTATCCTGAAAACGCTATACAGGCCCGGGACAATTTGTCCGGGGTATACCGGTGACTAAATAAGTTTAAATGGAGCTATAAATGACTAATAAAATCGAATCGACAACTCCAAAACCATTTATTTTTATTTTGATGCCTTTTGATATTGAATTTGATGATATATACAAATTTGGGATTAAAGGAGCAGCTGAAGATGTAGGTGCATATGCAGAAAGAGTTGATGAACAAATATTTTCTGAAGGAATTTTAGAACGAATTTTCAATCAAATTAGTAAAGCTGATGTTATCATTGCAGATATGACAGGTCGTAATCCAAATGTATTTTATGAAGTGGGGTATGCACATGCTTTGGGAAAAATTGTCTTATTATTAACGCAAGAAGCTGATGACATTCCTTTTGATCTTAAGCATAGACCACATACTGTTTATGCAGGTAAAATTGAAACATTACGGGAAGAATTAACTAAAAAACTCAATTGGGCGATTAGCGAATCAAAAAGAAAGAAAAAACAAATCTCTTCTGAACAATTTTTACTTTCCATCTCAGGAATTGATATTCCAGAAGATTATTCTTTTGATAATGTACCAGTCATAAGTTTTTTCGAAAAAAAATTTATAACTCTAATTTTCGATATACTTAATAATTCACCATTGATGACACCTAATATTTTATACATACAGGCTGTCCCAAAATCAACTTTTCACGACACCATGAAATTCTGAGAGTTTCCAACACACGAAGTTAAGATCTTAATTTCCTTAAATTTTGTGCATAACTACATGGAAATCCACATATTTCACCGACAAATCATTAA
>Ga0255430_10026_pt1 | contig 27247 bp, 16 predicted proteins | sample ANMaggSeSYBR02G3_FD_182660 | JGI IMG/M metagenome (GOLD analysis project Ga0255430, IMG submission 182660) | Sediment cell enrichment communities from methane seep in Santa Monica Basin, California, United Staets - ANME aggregate JGI... | ecosystem: Environmental > Aquatic > Marine > Cold seeps >...
GAAATATCACATAATTCTTTGAAGTTCAAAATTAAACTTTTACCCATTTTTTTAAGCGAATTAGAAGGAAAAATTGCCCTTTTGCAACAAATTTGATTGAACGTCGAGCAAACTTGTCGCTTAAAGCAGTTTTTGCGAATAATTGAGTTTGCATTGGTAAAAAATAGCCAAAACATAGAGGTAACCTCTTTTTAAAAAACTCATACGTCAGGACTGATATCCAGATCCAGTTTATTTTATTGACAATCAACAGATATTCCTTTATTTTTTCCTCATGACCAATACAATATTTGGTTACTTGTTGGGGGACAGACACCGTCAACATTTGTCGCATAGTAGGTGGGTGTGAATATGAAAAAATACTGCTACAAAATTATTCTTTTCCTTATATTTTTAACATTTTTTATAGGGGCAGGATATTCAGCATTTGCCAGTGAGCATCTGTTCATCATGCTGGACAAATCCGGGTCGATGTGGGCGCGGGAAAGAGAAAGCTGGAAACCGATTTTTGAAGTGGCAAAAGAAAGAATATATGACCTTTTAAATAATATTCCTCCGGAGCCGGGTAGAAGAAGGGTCACCATCATTTTGTTCGACAGCAGGCTTAAAACCCGCTTTGCACAGGAAATCATAAATATTGAGAAAGCGAAGGAATTTTTACAACAATACAATCCCGGCGGCAAAACAACTATCGGAGACCGGCTTGATGAAGTAACACAGCAAATCATTGGAGGCGGATTAAAGTCTGTAGAGTTGCATTTATTTAGTGATTTAAAAGAGACATTACCCGGCGAGATTCCATTTAAAGATGCCGTAAAAAAACTGAACACCTTTCTGGCTGATGATCTTAAAGATATTGAGTGGACCCTATACTGCTACACGTGGAGTGCGGTTACGGAAAAAGGGGATGAATATGATGTCATTACAGCAAAAGACGTCAGAGAAAAGCTGCCGCTGCCAAACGTTATCCCCACCCCGATAAACAAAGTGCCCTTAAGGGCGCTGATACACCCTCCTGATCCCTTCGTAGTGACGTTGAAAGACCGTGAGGGGAAAATTGTTGAGATGAGTGATGGCGAAACGCGAATACGCGGTTTGATTGCTCCTCGGCTGCTTTCAAAAAATATTACGATGAAAGTGAGGGCGTCTATCAAGGATATTCCCGGATCGAATATTTTAATAAATGGTATGGATGAGTTTGATCTCACCCAATATGCAGATCGGACAACCGGCAAATTTGATATAAAAAATGTAAAAATCAGTTTCAGGAATGCAAAAGAGCGGTTGGAGCAGATGGATGATGCCTTTTTTAAACAACCCCATTTGATATATTTTGAGCCTGAATTAGATCCCCCGAAGGTCGCAGACCTGCAAAAAGCCTTTTTGCCGCAGACAACAAAGACATCTTTTTATTTTGCGAGCGATGCTTTTCTTTATATCAAGAATTATCCGGTCGGAAAAAAATATTTTCGTAAAGGTTTGTTCGAAGGGTCAACTATCATAGAACCCATTGAGCTTGCTTGGAATTATGGTGCGGTCGGCAAGACGGTTATATTGGAAGAAGGACCCAGGAGCGGCAATTCCATCAGTTATTTTACTATACCTGGCGGGGAAGATCCTATAGAAATACCCTTCCGATTGAGTGATCTTCTGAGCCGAACAATTGTCTTTAGGATGGATAAAATAAAAACAATCCAAAACCAGAAGATTGCTTTTCGCATCCAGGGGACATCGGCAAAAGCGGAAATACCTCTTAATGTTCAAACCCTACCACCTTCCGTGGCAATTAGTTTTAAGGCGGGTGACATCCAAATACCATTAACAGGTTCCTCGCACGAAATTCAAGATGCAGTATTAATAGAGCCGGTTGCAACAGGACTTTCCCTTAATGTCGAATTTTTGCTGAAAGGATGCAAGGGGGAAGACTGTAAGGATGTAAATTTCACGATTACGGATCCTTTCGATCCAGAGTTTAAAATTCCCTTAAACGGTGGCATTGTCAAAACAACCATTGCAAGTCCGAAGTGGTTGAATTATAAAATAAAGGCAACCACTTATGGAGATAGAGCTGTTAACCTCCTGGTGAGTGTTAAAAATGGTGTTATCCAACATGATGGCAAGTCATCCTCGAAACTCACCCATCAGATTCGGCTTCACATGGTATCTCCGAAGTTTGAATGGGAAATTACCAACCACAAAACAGGAGAAAAATTGGGGGCCAGCAATAAGACGCCCTTAGGGTTTATATCCAAAGGCGAGGACGTTACAACAAACGACAAGGGGCTTTTCGACAGGGGCTTTTCCGTAAAGTCAAAAATCAATACAAATGTAGACGAAATCACGGGACTTAGTATAAAAGCGGCTTCTCTGCCGGAAAATGGTAAGTCCAAACGACGGGGACTGGTTAAAGGGGTAATTTTTAATGCAACAGGTAAATCGCGATGTCGTATCGCCCAATTTCTCCAAAATCCACATGTAACTTTGATTGTTGATGAAGAAAAAAAACCCTTGTTTGGACATAAGAAGGAATCCGGAAAGATATGTCTTGAGCTGGAATCCCAAAGCAAAGGCATGGACGTTGAAATGCCTTTGCTTTATTACCGACTAAAATTAATTCCCTAAAAATCGTATGCTCGTATAGCTGGAGACAGTCGGTCGTGTATATAAATTACAAATTAAAATGCCAATGCGGCCATCGAAACAGAGGCGGCAGCCGATATTGTGTATGCTGCGGTAAGGCACTGGATCTTATTAAATGGGGACCGCCGAAAAACAATTTTGCTCAGAAAATCATAGAGTTACAATTGCCTGTTAAAGACAGAGAACGGATTTTGGGTGCGGAGGTGGCATCCAATCCTTTCTTTCTGAGTTCTTCTGGACAGTACTGTTATTTTAACATCAACCCTGATTTCGATGAAAGCGTTACACACACATCCCGAATTTTGTCCAACATCAACATGGGGCCGCTGCTCGGCATTATTACGAATTTACAATCGTCTCCGTGGGCTTTGTTGATTTGGCAAAGAGCCGTAATCATTTTTAACGGCTTTCTTCAAAAATATCTAACCCTTTGGGAGGCCCAATACGATGATGAAGAATGTTTTCGCCTACCGTGCGTTTTGCCCGTAAGGAATGATAAGAAAATGCCGTGTATTCGGGTCCCCCTTATTATCCGACACGGTAATTTTATTGAATTTAGGCAATTTGATCTTGTTTACAGCGAAAGTACAGACGATGCGGATCCGGTCTGGGATGGATGGGAAATCGAAGCATCACGTTTTATTAGGGAGGATCTGCCATTAGACCAGGCTTTCATAGTTTCAGAGCCTTTTATAATAGCGCCAGAAGAAAGTTACTCGGTTTTTATCGCTTTCAAAGGGTCTAATTCCGATCTGCATGCAAGGCTTTTTACAACCGGGTCGCATGGCCAACCACTGAAAGAAAAAGAAACCACTTTTCCAGTTTCGGGATTGAAACTTGTTGGCCCCGGCCAGTTTTACCAGTTACACACCCCAAACAGCATATATTTGTGGGTTTGCAAAGCAGATACGTCAGGTGATATTTATGATATTTTGGAAATTAAATATAACAGCGACAAACCGCTAAAAGAGTGTCTGCGATATTGGACCGGGGGCCTTCAACTGGGGCAGTCAAGTCCCCTGACTGCTGTAATAAACAACCAGGGTGAGAATTGCCTTTTATTTGTGGACGGCAGCAATCAACTCGGTGCGTTTAAGGTTTCAGGTAAGCGCATGGGTCACTATTTAAATCCGGTCAAGGTGGACCGAATAGTACCCCTTACATCGCTCCGCAATAGCTTATGGACTATTGAAGATACCTGTCGAGACCTGGTCCGTTACGATATTGAAGCAAACAATATTCGCGAAACTTTTATTCATTCCCGATCTGGAAAAGTTCATTCCAAGGCCGGGACTATTTGCTCTCAGCCGGTCATTTCCAAGGGAAAAATTTTTTTCCTGAGAAAAATAGAGGCTACACTTAACAACAACGATAATTTTCAAATGGAGTGTATCTCATGAATTCTAACAATGTATCATTTTACACGAGTTGGACAGTTGGCCTGGGCATCTTTCTTGCATTTTTCTTAGCATGCGCCGGCAACGTGGAAGCCGGCGTTGACTTCAGCAACATGAGCTATGTCAACCTGACAGTTGCCATAATTGTCGGTCTTCTTTTGGGCGCGTTTGTTTATTTTATCTGTTTTCAGGTAAGAGTCAGGAGATTTATCAAGGTAGTTAGACAAGGTATATTTGGCCCCAAAGCGGCTTATCAGATTTCATGGGGACAGGGATCTAAAATTGTTTCGGGCATAATATCTTTCATCATCGCGCTCGGGGCCGCCTACATGGCGTTCTTGTCCCTGAGCGGTTAATTCATGATATCCGATATCAAAGTATTGGCAATGAAATTAAATAATTGAGGTGGGGAAATGGCAATTCCAATTCCGAAAACACTAATGGTAGGATTGGGCGGGTTCGGTAAGGCAACACTGCGCGCTTTTCGTCGCAAAATTTATGAAAATTATAATTTAATCAAAGTACCCGCTCTGGAATATCTTGTTCTGGACACTGACAATGACCCAAGCGCCAGGATGTACAAAAGCACTTACGACTCCATTGACCGTAAAGTAGCGTTTTCCCCGGTGACGGCGGGCGGAGAAGGCGAATTTATCAATTTGTCCTGGAAAGGGCATGATTTAAGAGATTTGTATCAGGGAAAGGTGCTTCCCGGGGTTGTAGATGCCCTGAAATGGTTTCATCCGCGTTTAAAGAAATTTGATATAGACAGCCTGAGGGAGGGTGCTTCGGGGATTCGTGCATTCGGCAAGCTGGCTTTTATGTTGGCGATGATGGGGGGAGAGCGCTATCTGTTTGATTCGTTTCAACACAAGCTCGGACGTCTTTATGACCTTAAAGCTCCACCTGATCCCGCCTGGGATAACGTCGATGGGCAGTTTACATTGGATCGTGATCAACGCGATATTGAAGTGCTTATTTTTTGCTCAACGGCAGGAGGCACCGGCTCGGGGATATTCCTGGATGTGGCCTATCTAATTCACGAACTTTTCTTGAGAGATCGAATTGTTTACACTGAAGTCGGGCTGAAAGGGATTACGCTCTTTCTTTATCTTCCCGACATTATTCTTGAGGATAAGACAGCCGGGTCAATTTTTAAACCGCCGAAAGTACTGGTCGATGAAAATCTCTCCCCCCAGCAGCTCGTTATGGCCGGCTCTTATGCGGCACTTTCCGAGTTGGAAAGGTATCAGTTGAACCAGCCCAGCGACTTTTGTTTTGATCGCGGTTTTGAAAAAGCCGATTTTTTTGTTCCCGACTGGCGCCCTTACAAAGAGACATCCGGCCTGATTAAAGAACCCAACGATATTTTTAATAGTCAGCGAGCCTTTGAGTGGGCTTACCTCATTGGTGCCCGCAACCGCGGAGGAAACTCCTTGTGGGGCGCCGAGGATGCCACCGAAATGACGGCAGATATGGTGTATACCCAATTTGTCGGGCGCGAAGAGGGCAAACTGATCAATGCATATCGCACAAACAGGAATATGTTCATCCTGCCGACCGAAGTTTTTCAGAGTACGGACAGTGGCAGCAGCAGGCACTATGCCCGGCATTACGGTGGGTTCGGTCTATCCAAAATATTCATCGGCGAAAACTTGATTCAGCGTTGGGCTGCATTTTATCTGATGGACCAATTTATTACCACGATTCTTGAGAAAGAAGCGCTGTCTTCGGCTGAAGTGGCCGACAATGTCCAAAAAACATGGAAAACGTTCGGTTGGGGTATTCAGGAAATATTCCAGAAATTTTCAAATGATATGTTGCAGGCGGTTCGGGAAGGTTTTCAAAAGCTCCATGACGCTGACAGCTTTTTTAAAATGGCTTCTTCAGGGGTTAATTTCAAATCTAAAACCGCCTGTTATGGAAATGAGGGGCTCATTGATGCTGCCCTGAACAAGTGGAAAGATAAATTGAACAAAGAGACCGGTGAGAAAGTGAATAACCTGCTCGAACTTTGGATCTCAGAGTACGGATTAAAATCGACGGTTGCGTTTATCGATGCTTTAATTGAAAAGGTCGAAGGGGATAAAATACGGGTTGATGCCAATACTTCCGATGATAAATCTCAGCCCGGGGATTTTACTGAAGAGTGCCAGGAATGGGTCATCAGTCAAAGCTCTAAATTTGACTGGATGGGGCTTAAAAATGTACCCTCTAACGTACAACGCTGGGCCGCATGCTTTGGTGAGCCGTTAAAAACATTGGATCAAATTGACGAGTTGAAGGAAATTCCGGATCATTTTTCCAATAAAGTCCGCGCAGATTTGTACCGTCGCTTTCAGGAGTGCTTTTTCAGTGACGACTGTTTTAGTGAGTGGCGTGACTTTATACAAACAGCTACAATCACGAAAATTCGTGGTGCTCTGGACGAAATCAGCAGAGGGCTGGTAATAGCGGTGAAAGAGGTCCTGAAACGTGTGTCCCTGGCCCATGATGAAATCGTCAACCTCATGAAAAACCGGGGAGGTATGATCAGCGCCCGTTACAAAGGGGCAGCCCCTAAAACCTTGGAAAGAAGTCTGAATGATTTGCGTGAACGTGAGGATGGGGCCAGTAAGGAAGGAATCAGAATCGAGCTTGCGGACCTGTCGCGGTTTCAGCATATGCGCTCCAGAAATATTTACTGCGGAGCCCCCTACCAGACGCCGAAAGAGCTGAAAGATCCGTCGCCCAGCCGGAGGCTGATGCTGGAAACTTTGAAGAAAGGGTTTGGAGAACTTCTGCATGACGGAACATACAAACCACTGAACTGTGTCTGGGATATTTCCCGGACTGGAAACTTGAGACAGGGTACCGGTCAGTGGGCCGCGATTTTGAACGATGAAAAGATTACCGAACTCAAGGTAGACCCGACGCTAAAAGATTATTATGAAAAATTGGGCCACGAAAAAGAAAGTAAATTTCGAACCGATATTAAACATTGCCTGGCAACCAGCGACTCCTACCTGATATATCGTTCCGATCGATTCGGCAAAGCGAGAGGTACCATTAAAAGCCAATACGTGTTTGCACCGTTTGACATCTTACATCTTGCACAGAAGGTTTTTAAAAAGATGGGCATCAAAGCTAAGCTGGAGGGCTATCAAGGAAAGGAATTAATCATACAAACCATTGAAGACGGCGTTCCGCTGCCTATTGTGAATATTGTGAAAGACCTCAAAGAGCAGCATAAAGTTTTCGCGTGGAAAGAAGCCGTCTGGATCCGCGGTGAAGACACTCGGGAGCTAGTTGCCGGTGAGAATGGAGTAGACGTTGAAACGGAGCTGTATTTTGGGATTTTGCTTGGCTCCATATGGTTCGATCGAGCTACCGGCGATTACAAGATGGTACTGGAACGAAACGGGTTGGAAGGGGTTCTGCAAATGGTTTCCCTCGGCAAATCGGTCAGTCAGGTCATATCGTTCTTTTACGGGCCGGTATCGGACTACTATATTCAGCCATTTCAGCGTTTGCGCGAAAATAATCAGGGTTTATTGAGTTCCATCACAACGCTTCGGAAGATCTGGCCTTTGGCGATATATTATGAAAATTATTATTTTAAGGATCAAATGCAGGGAAACCCTGAAGAACAGGCGTCACACTATTTTATCATCAAGGAATTTCAGGAGCGTAGAAAAATGGCGATCGAACATATGCTGTTGAGCCGTGAAGAAATCAAGGCCCTCAATCAGGATTCGGACGCTCTTTGCGGTTGGATGCATGCTTTTTGTGAAATCGTTCCGTCGCTGGCCTCGTCAGATAAAACCCGGCCGAACAGGGACTGGTTTCCGGTGCTCATGAGACGCTGGAATCCGGAACACTCCAAGTTTGCGCTTCGCTGGCACAATACCGTTTTTTTACCTGCTGAAAAGAAAGCCGCGGAAAAGCATGGCCGCCAGTTCTATCGGTACCTGATGGATGCCAAGAACGCTTCTACGGAAGGAAAGAGCCAGGAAGGTTGGGATGAATCAGAGCCCTGGAAGATACCTGAGAATATTTTAAACCTGGCATGGGAAGGACAAAGGGATGCGGAAACGGCAGAACTACCGAAAAAAGAAACTTCAGGCAGTGATAATGATATTTCCGAAAATAGTGAAAAAAAGAATAAAAGCGACAGTATCGGCACATGGGAATAGGATGCCCTTTTTCTAATATGAACAGGCGGAAACGGTATGAAATGTAATTACTGCTGCAGCGGGTACAGTGTTGATCCTGCCGCTGGCGACAACTATTGCGGGTTTTGCGGCGCCCGTTTACAATCAATCCGAATTGCCCTTCAAGACACGATAGAAAACACCGGACCAATATATATAGGCCAGGGCGGGCCTGTAAAATTGAAGATCCGTCTGGAAAACAGAGGTCTAGTGGATATCGACGAAGTCGGTCAACTGCTGTTACGCCATTCAAAAAACATATAGGGGTAATTATGAAAGCGGAAAAAATCATTCTTGAAACAGATCAATACGGACGGCTGCTGCAGCAACCACATTTGCCTCCGAACACCCGTATGGAAACAATATTTCTAATACCAAAGGATGAAAGGAAAGATAAGAAAAGAAGAAAGCCGTCCGCAAAAATTATGGGAAAAGGAAGAATCTCCGGAGATATTATGTCGCCTGTGGTCCCGCTTAAAGATTGGGAAGCGTTGCAATGATTTTGATGGATACGCATATTTGGCTTCGCTGGTTGTTGCCCAATGACCCGTTACCGCGAAACGTGATTGATCTGATTGAAACAACTGATTCTCTGGCAGTATCTTCCATTTCATGCTGGGAGATTGTTTTGTTGGAAAAGTTTCATCGGATAGAGTTGCCATTAGCGGTTGACGAATGGCTGAAAGAAGCATTGAGTGGCTCGCAAGTAACCGCGCTGCCCATCAACGAAACCATCGCAAGTCTGGCGGGACGACTGCCATATCATCATAAAGACCCGGCAGATAGGTTTATTATTGCCACGTCTATTCTCAATAATATAAGGCTAATCAGCCTGGATGGCCGCTTCTCATCGTATATTGAGTTAAATGACTTTTTGGTCACGGGTTCATAATTGTGTAAATTCATCGTAATTAGTGCCCGAACGAAAACTAGGATTTTTTGTTCAGATCAAGGAAGGCGCAAATTTTAACCGCCGGAATACATTGAGTATTTCGAGGATTGAAATTTGAGCCTGACGCAGATATGGGCGAAAAAGACAGTTTTTCGTTCAGGCACTAATTAGTTTGTTGCATAATGCTAAGATATTACAATTTTCTTTAATTTGCATAGATGGTCAAATAGAATGGAAGAGGGAAAGATCAATAGACTGGATTATATATTTTCCGGAAAATGGATCAACAAACAGAAATACCATATTCTTGATGCCATCGGAGAAGACGGCCACGGACCCGCTTTCAAAGTGGAGGAAACACAAAACCCGGATGAAATCTATGCCGTCAAAATGACTAGGCTCTCGCCTGACGATTCGGCCTCTCATCAAATCAAAATGATCGAGAAAAAGCTTGAAGCCCTTTCCGCCATGAATTCCGATCATCTTGTCATCCCGTTGGACTGGTTTGTTGAAGAAACGGAACACGCTAAATTTTTCTGTGTGATCACAGACTACTTTGAAAACGACTCTATTGCGGACAAGTATAATTTTCACACAACCGACGGACATATCGTCAACGATGTAGTGCCCGGAGAAGAGTTAAAAGGACTGCTGCTTCAGATATGCGATGGGTTGGCTGCTTTGCATGGCTATATGGACTCGGACGGCAATTCCAATGCCATTATTCATGGCGATTTGAAGCCTCAAAACCTTCTTATTGGTGATGACGAAAAGATAAAGCTTGTTGTCCCCGGCCTGATCGAATTTCACGGAAATGACCTATCGCCAGGTATGGACAATGATATTCTAATGACGCCGGTATGGGCTGCTTCCGAACAAATCGTGAGGCATACCGGCAGCATTGGAACGTGGACGGATATATGGTCACTGGGCGTTTTGATGTATCAATTCATGCGAGGGGAACACCCCTATAAGGGAAAAACCGTTAAAAATACGATAGCTAACATCACCATCGACGGTATCAGCCGGAACCGTATCGAAGGCATTCCTGCAACACTGAACCGGCTTCTGGACGGCTGTCTTAGAAAAAATTGCGAACAGCGAATCCGCACTGTTGAAAAACTGGCAAGAGATATTCAAGAAGCCGAATTTGTAAAACGCTGCTCAAATGATCACCTGAACGAATACAATGCCCTTGTCTGCATGCATCCCGGATGCGGGTTGGCGTTCGTGCAAGAGGAAGATATGAATTGGATGGTCCACAATGAGTGGCTTCAACACACGCCCCTTCCTCAATCCTTGGCAATTAACGAATCACAGCAATTCTATCTAAAGGTGACACCTTCGCGCCATCCTGATTATGAGAAAAAGTTAAAACGCACAGGGTTGATATTCAATGTGGCCTTCAAAGATTGTGAGAAGCCCCTCACAGTGGAGCTTTTGCCGGTTCCCCGTTTCAATGCTACCCCAAGATTAATAGAAGTAGAATTCGATCCCGAAAATCAGTTTGCCGATTTTCAGGTAAATCTCGAACTATTGAACAGTAAAGCTGTTATAGAAAAAATCGAGGCCAGACTCGAAGAACTTCCGACAGCAGGTGTTCAAGTCAAAACCCCTGTTGAGTACATTACGCTGGACCGCACAACCGGACCGGTGCCGGTTCAGATGTCGATTAACACCAAGCATCTCAAAGAAAACCAACCTTACAATCTGACGTTACTCTTGTATCTGAAAAACCGGGAACAGCCGCTTCCAGTCAATACCTATTTTCTGGACCACGAATTCAAACTGCAAATGATTAATCCCCCGCGGCTGGTTGTTTTTCCACAACGCGGTCCGATTCACATCGGGTTATACCAGCAAAACAATCCCGTGGAAAAATTCCTCAGCGTGAAGAACGGGGGCGGAGGGAAATTGCGGATAAGGGAAGTCGAGGCCGTCGCGGAAAGCTGTAGTGATCCGGAGGTCGATTTTTCCAATGTCATCGAATTCGATCAAGTTGATCCCGACGACATTATCGACGGCAGCAGCGGAAGTCCAATTGCTTTGAAATACACCATTCATCCCATAGAAAGTTGGTACACGGATCAGGAAGATGAAAACGATCACGAACTGATCGACATGAACTTCAAACTGATTTTTAAATATGAAGTGTTCAGTGACGGCCGCTGGCATCCTAAAGAGCTTGTCCGGCATTTGACGATTACCCTGCTGTCTCATGAAGAAGGCTATGTTTGCGCCATCGACTTTGGGACCACGAACAGTTATTGCGTTGCCTATCGGAGTGTAGCCGACCGGAGCAAACCTTTGGAGCTGGATCTTTACAACAACCCAAAGGATCGTGTTATCCCCAGTGTGATCCAATATTTTTTTAAAAATAAGGATATCGCAATTGGGAGGCAACCAAGTTACAACTTGATCGCGGGCGAACCGAATGCTTTTTGCTCTTTAAAAAGTCAAGTTGGAAATCGGAAAAAATCTGAACTTGTTTTTTTGCCTGAGGGAGGGACCAAAAGAATTAAGGTTGAAAAAATGATTGCGGACTATTTAAAGCTTCTCATTTCCCAAGCCAGCGCGAAACTGGGTTTGACTTTTCCGGTCTATGTTTTTAGCCATCCCAGCAAATTAACGCTTCCGAGGGTCCAGGCATTCCGACGCATTCTAAAAATGGCAGGCATTGACAGGTCCAGGTATTCCCTGATTGACGAAGCCACGGCGGCAGCGCTACATCATATTTACCAAAACCAGGGCGCCTATCGCTTGCTGGTATACGATTTTGGGGGCGGAACTATTGATATTACTTACCTTCAGGTCATTCATAATGAACTTAGCAACTTCATCAAAATTGAGGTGTTGGATGTGGACGGTATGCAGGACTTCGGCGGTGATGATGTTACGAGGGAAATACGAAATATTGTGATTGGGTCATTCGAAAAAAACGAAAATATGCCCTTACTCCCGCCGGAATCGGGGCGTCGGACCGTCACCGTTCATGAGCGGCAAGCTGGCTCCAATGCTCGAATCCTGATGGGTCGCTGTGAACAGATTAAAACAGAGGAACTTTTTAGCCCGGACAAAGAACAAAAAGAGGTGACTGCTACCTTTCTGCTCAAATATGAAAACCCTGTGAACGGCCTTATCGAAGAACGGCGGAGCGCCCCTGTTTCTGTCAGGCGAAGCGAAATCCGGCGCTGTATTTTTACCCGAATCGAGGAGAGCGTATCAATGATTCAAACCATGTTCGATCTCGATAACAACGACAGTGAAAAAGAAAGTTCCCCCCGCCATATCCTCCTTTCAGGCAGATCTTCAAAAATTCCGTTGGTAAAGCAAATGTTTGAGGCTTTCAAAGAGGGGAAGCGTCCCGCGTGGAGCGAGGAGGAACAGGAAGTGGTTTTCCTTGATGACCCAACCAGCTCTACGTCGCTTGACTACGACCAGCTTATATTTGCCGATCGGCCCAAAGCCGGTGTGGCATTGGGTGCGGCCCTGTATCGTTCCGAAGAAATAGCCGGGATCCAGACCGGTAAACAAAAAATCGACATCCGGAGCATATCTGGAAAGAATTGGTGGCGTATCGGTACGACGATACCTGGCAGCGGCATCAACAAAACAAGATTCGTGGAATGGATTGCCAGGAACAGACGGCTTGTAAGTATGGAAGCGTTTGAAACCAGTAAGGTCCTTGATCCCCAGACCTACGCCGTCGCTGAAAGGGTGTTGAACTTTAATTTTGATAACAACGGAAAGTTGTTGAACAAGATCATTGTCTATGAACATACGGGCCGTGACGATGAGTTTATCAATGCAAAGTGCGTGGAGGTCGGTCAGTATTACGTTTCCAGGCCTGACTGTTGTGACGAAAAAAAGGTTCATGGTATTATTAGGATGGCGATTACCGAAGATTTTGGGCTTCGGCTGCGGGTTCAAATTTACGGTGTGTGGATCGATGCAAAAAGGCATGGTTAATTATTACTATCGCCCGTCAGCGGTTTTGGATTTAACGGGCGAAGAGATGGCAGTTTATACTGATGGTGGCAGTGAATACGACCAGACCGCTTCTGTCCCGTTTCATGTCATCCTGAAACCGGAAGCGAACGGCAAAGAGAGCCCGGAGCATCGACAGTTTTACAAAAATCAGCTTGAAGAGGATGATACGTTTAGTTTGCATCAATTCCACCATATCATGCCGCTTATTGCCGGGGAGAATGAACTGCTTGAAACGATCTGGCGATTCTTTTTTAAGAAAAATAATCAAATTTTCAGCCGATTGCGTCTGCCAATACCCATGGTATGTCTTGTTCCCATGGCATGGGAACCACAGGCAAGTCAGGCTATTATCCGCGCCCTGGCAACGGTCTTGCCCGGCTGTGTCGTGGAAATGTGCACGGAAGCATTTGCATTATTTTTCAGAAAACTGTTTGAATCTCAAAGGCTGATACAAATCATCGATTTGCCTGAAACAGACTCCATAGCCGTTACCATCAAAACGTCGTCCGACACGGGAAACGCTTTCCGATTTTCCGTCACTAAGAGACCCAACAGATTGGAGGCCAGACTGGTCGGATGGCAGGCATTATCAGATACCGATTCTCTTGATTTGCCCAACCATTCGCAGCACACACCTGCTGCTTCAGGTTACTTCTACTTTCAGGAGTATATAAATCGGCGAGACATGCCACGGGTGGATTTCAACATGGAGACAACGATAGGCCTGATCGCCGGTGAGAATGATTTTTTCCCGCTTTTGGTTCCTTCGGATCTGCCGGGCAAAAGCATGGTACAGGTATTTGACATACTCGATGACGCCCGACATGTTGACGTTCCTTTGGCTTGCTGGTTCAAAGATAAGGGACGTTTTTTTCCGATGGCAAGGTTTACTGCCTCCCTGGATGAAAACGGAATCAACCGGCAGAACCCCTGTAACTTACAACTCAATATCCAAAAAGTGAATTATGGCCTGGCAAAGGCTCGGTTTGCACTGGTAAACCAGGAACCTGTAGTTGCTCATGTGGTTGAGTTCCCTTTGCCGAGACTTTACCATTAACTTAAGGCACATAACCGTTTAAAGTCCCCCTTTTTTAAAGGGGGATTTAGGGGGATTTCAAGACGTTGCCTCCCTTTAGAAAAGGGGGGAGATTTAATCCTTAAGTTAATGACATTGATTAAGGAATAAGAATGAGAGAAGTGAAAACAACTATAGCTATACAATCCCAAACGTGGAGAAAATTCATGAAGTATATAAAGATGAATTGCATCTCAACGCAATTTTTGTTGACAATTTTTATGGTTTTTTCTTTTTTGCTATACCATTGTCCAGTGATGGGTGCAGATATTCCCAAAGAAATTAAATTACTTTTGTACGATACGTTTAAGATTAGTAATATTAACTACACTATTGTTAACATTTACGGATTACAAAATAAGGAGCTCTCTTTGGAAGCTCAGATAAAATTTTATATCACCAAGAGCCAGGCAGTTAAATCGTCCGATACTGACGGAATCGCTACTTTAAAAGAGGTTTTGGTAACAGACATTAACGCATCGAAAATCAAGCAACTCCAGAAGGCTATTGACGCAAAAGTTAACGGCAGTTGGGATTATCAAACATGGCTTAAACTATTTCAATACATAGAAAACCATCATAATAAGTTTTTCGATCTGGGATCAAAACGGTTTTCAGTAATTGATGCGAGGCAGTTAGACATTTCTAACAAACTTAAGCAGATACATGTAGACTGGGCAAACAAGAATATATTGCCTCTTGAGATTATTATGAATGCGCTGCCGTCAGATTTTTTAAACAATATTGTCCAATCTAACCCTAATAATGGTAAGAATGCGGACACTGACTTTACGATAAAATTCGGCAATTTATCCAAAAGCATTACAGAGTTGTACACGCAAATTGAAAACCTATCTAAAACTATTGATCAAAGGTTTCCACAAGCTCTGCTCGAAAAAATTGATGACATTAAATCTGAAGTGGAAAGCTTGAAGAACAAGATTTCTGGATTTTCCCCAAATGGCGGTACGACATCATTTTTAAAGGTGGGACTACTTTTAGGAGTAGTGTTTCTTTTTATTGTCCTTCAGATTTTTTTAGCCTTCCGAAAACATGAAAACAATAGCAGGAATAATCTATCACAATACCGTGATGATATAATCACAAGGGTTTCTGATCAATTGAACCGGCGTATACCTTCTAACATAAATTCTGTATTGAGAGATTTAGAGACAAAGTTTGAAAACCTTAGATATATTATCCAGGATTCAGTTGAAGACACTTTAACTGGTAACCAAAAAGATGAATTAAAACAAGATATTAATAGCTTGGAGAACAAAACAGACCAGCTCTATCAGACTTTAGTTATTGGCAAAAATGAAGACCCAGCGGTTATGACGGTATTGGATAGAGTAGAGGAAGTCAGGAAGTTAGTCTTATTTCTTCAAGATAAAGTATCCCCCGGAAATGCATTGTCTCCGCAGGGGAAATCAAATCGAACCGTTTCCGAAAACGCCAAAGCCAGCAGCCGACAAAGAAACGGGCCGCTTCCAAAGACAGAAGAAAAAGAAGATCCGATGAAAATTAAGTTTAATTTGGATGATCTGTAGCCGATAAATGACTCTGTTGATTTACTAGCTTCTCAAAAAAATTGACACAATATGTAGTATGCATAAGACGAATCAACCACAATGGCTTGTGTCTTGATTTTCAAAATCGGAGTAAATCAACAGAGTCATAAATTAGCATGGCATTATTTTTATAATTAGAGGATTTTGATAGCATACAATGGATAACAAAGAAAATAACAGACAATCTTTTGATTATCAAAAGCACGACGACCCCTCCAAAGCCGACATATCTCAAGATGATACCCATGGGAAAATCGAAAAGCTTGATATCACAGACATCGAAGAAATCAAGAAATCGCTGTACGGAAAAGAAGGCCTGCTGGTAAGATTAAACAATCTATGGAATATTGTCAGTGTCAGGCGGCCGCTTGATGTTTTACTAAACTTAAAAAAGGATGTTTATCTCAAGAAAGATTTCGCCGAACAATTAAACAGCAAAATTGCTGAAATTAATTTCTCTATCAAGTCTCTTGAAAAGCAACATAGTACTTTTATAGAAGATATACAAAAAATTAAAAATGATTGCGAGGCGCTCAGCAATAGAATAGATGCTGCTGAAAATATAGACGAAAAGATAAATGCATTTTTATCCAAGTCCCGCCCGCCGCAAGAAGACTTTTTGCAATCGGTTTGGCCATCGATTGAGTTTAAGGTTAGGACCCTCGAAAAGCTGATATTGGATCATTACAACAAGGAACGAGATAGACAGCTCTTGGAACTCAAAGAGTTGATGCCGGTTTATGACGGAATCCAGCAAATTCTGAATCAAGAAAGTAACAGGCTGCTTCCGGAAGACAGAAGCAAAAAGGAATACGAAGATATGGCCAACCTATTTACACCGCTTTTCCAAGACATTAAGCCGATATATAAACGAATATATTCGGATCCCGATACGTTTTTGAAAAAGTACCTATCCGACCTTGAGACTTCTAAGGTGAACAACCATTTCAAGAGCTTTGAAATTCTTTCAGGAAAATCCTTGAGCAGCGACACGGAAATACCGGATCCCGACAGGTTCTACCGTGAGGCCGCAGATAAGTATCTTAACAAGGTTAAAGACCGGTACCTTGAAAAGATTGATCGTTTTTCGTCTCAAGCCTATTCGTCTTTGGATGAACTGCAGCCCGATCTGGAAAAGTTTGTCGCTCACTCGGTTTTTCATTTTTTGGATTCGACCTTTCACGATATATTTCAATGGCATGAAAAATTGCAAACCAACAGTAGGGGCTTTGACAGGGAATACCTTGAGCAGGTCCAGTCCCGCATGCTGGAGCTTTGCGGCATCCAGACCTTCGAGCCCGAAGTATATACGAAGATTGACGAGGATGTTCATAAAGAACTCGACCAGGGGCATGAAGCACGGTATTCTGATCATGTCATTTTAAAAATAGTTGAGCCAGGGTATAAAATTAAATGGACCGGAAAGGTGCTCAGAAAGTGTGGCGTTAAAGTAAATTATAATTCACCAGTGTAATCATTTGCTTTGCGGAAGTAGACAGTAAATCTATTCAAAAGCTTTGTTTAACAGGGCAGTGGCTATATCCGAGACAGAGAATGGACATATCGAAATTCGACCATATACGGCTTTACCTGGAGGCGGCTCAGGCTCTGAAAGCTGGCGGGGGGCAACAGGTTGAGGGCACTCGGCTGGCGCCGACAGATCAGAACGCCTGTTATCAACTTGTGGAACATGAAGCCCGGCGTGAAGGGGGGGGCACGGATTTCGATCCATTGCCGCTGTTTCGAATCCGGGTTGGCCAAGAACATTTTTATAAATTTGTTATCGATAGAAAAGAGCTTCATTCTGCAAAAATAGAGGGAGAATTCAACCGGTGGGGAGCCGATGTCTCCCAAAACTGGGAAATGATGCCCGGGGACGATGCAACCTATCAAATCTGGATGGACCTGACCGAGTCGGAAGTGGAATTTTTATACAGAATAGTCGACGGGAAGCGAACGCTCATTGATAACCGACGGAAAACTATATCTGTTCTTCCGGGCGTAGGCGTTTGTCAAGTATTCGATCCCAACGTGGCACAAAAAGAATACTATACGTTTTTTTCCGGAGGCAAACCGGACCACAGACACAGAAAATCAGCAATCAAACTCAAAAAATATCGGGTTGCCGCTTGCCCTGGCTGGCTCCTGCCGGACTTTGAAAGTATTCAGGTACAACAGGGCAGACCGGTTCAACTGGGTTTTTCCCTTTCAAGGCCGGAACTGCCGGATCAGAATAAAATGGAAGTCCTGGTGCTAAAAAGCGAAGACGGGGAGACGCGGGATATAAAAATTCCGGTGGAGTTTGTATGGAACCGTGATTTGGTGTACTCGGAATTAAAAGAAAACACCATAAATGTTGATCAGACTTTGTCATGGGGTGAATCATTCAAACTGGTCATCCCCTTGAGAGTGAACGGGATCGGCACGTTAAAAGTGAAATGTATCGGAAACGGAATTTCACATGAAGAAGAAATTAAGAACATCAAGGTAAGCCAAATACACCGGATTTCGCTGCGGGTCGATACGTCCGGAATGCGGCCCATTCAGGCTGAAAATCTGAGTGTCCTGATTTTGACCGATTCCAGGGTGGCTAACCGCAGATGCCACCGGCTTAAGGTGAAAATGCATCTGGTTCGTTTGATCCGGTATCCCCGGAAAATGACTCTTGACTGGCGCCGTGTGCCTTTTGGAAGCAGGAACACGGAAATATTGGAGTTTTTCCAGAGCAATACCATGCAGCCTGTATCTAATATTGAGGTAGACATTCCCGAGTCGTTAAGGGGCATTGTGGTAGCCCAGGGGGCGTTCCCTGCGACTAACGCAGCCCGGCTTACTTTTGAATCAAAGTCTTTGCTGCCCGGAAAAACAATTAGTGCAGCCATCACGATCCGAGCCAAAGCAAATAACGGACTGGTGATAAAAGATGTGATCCCGGTTCATGCCGGCACTGTCGAAAGTAGATGTGATTCCGTTTTCCATAGCCTAAAGTGGTGCTGGAGCCGGACAAGTACTTGCCTTACGATTCGATTGAAAAACGCGGGATCAGAGCCCCTGAGTATTTTTTCCATACATTGGGAAAACAACAAGTTTAGCCGGGCACACACGCTGTGGCAAATGGGGAAATCCAATTTGCAGCGTCTTTCTCCCGATGAAACTGTTTTATTGTCTTATACACCCAACGTGAGCGCCATGTGGTTTCTGCCGCGCCGGATTTCGGATCGGATCCACATTAAAATGAACTGCAGCCGGACGCCTGATCTTTCCTATGAAGCGCGCGTCCGGATGGCTCCCAGAGTTCTGTCTGTTTTCCGAATTCTGTATAAATACAAGCTAAGGGATTTGTCAATATAGAGTTTACTGTGAAAGGCAGATGGCAGTCTGCTTGATCGACCGGCACGGAGGCCGGATCATAAAATTCAGATGATTATGATATTTTATTTGATAGCCACAATTTACTTAAATTATAAATTGATTCGGAAAATTCATGCCAGTTAAAAATGAAATCAAATTTCATTTACGAAAGCGCAGATGAATTTTCTGTTCCAATTATTCAATGATATGCCAAAAATTCCAACTGAATATCTATCTCATTTCTTTTTCGGTACCGCTATTTCCTGTATCGTTAACGGGTTGATCATCCTTCTTTTTGCCGGAGGCACCCTAATCGTGGTTTGGGGGTGTATTCGGATCCGGAGAGAAAACCGAATGTTACAGAAAATACGCGAACTATTTCTGGGCGCGGACAAACAACAACCCGGGGAGTTGCTGGACAAGATCGAAAATGCCGGGCTTTCCATGGAAAGTTTCACCATACAGGCGGTCAAGGACATCCAGGCGGTTAAACGCCTGGACGGGAACGTTGAGATCATTGCCGACGCACTAAAAGCGGCATATATATATCGTTCATCATGGGGCCGGTATATTGCCGGTAATTTGATCATTCTTGGTTTGATCGGGACCATACTGGGGTTGAGCCAGGCGGTCATCAACCTGCGTGGAATTCTGATGGGAATGGGCAATGTGGTTTCCCGCGACGCATTTCAGCGGATTATTTCAGATATGCTCGGCAGCCTGGGGTTTATGGAAACGGCATTTTCCTCCACTTTGTGCGGCTTTTTCGCATTCCTGCTGCTCTCCTTTGTCAATCATGTGTACGAGCGGACCAAAGAGATATTTGGTGAGGAATTCGAGAGCTTTACTCTGAATATTCTCATCCCTTTCTTTACACCTAAAAAAGTGGAAGACAGTCTGGACACCATCGCAAATGTGATGAAACTGTCAGGATCGGGACTTGTGGAAATCTCCAGCGGCATAGCGGACCTCATGACGCTGATTACAAACAACCAGGACGTCCATAGCCGGATGGCCGACACGCTTTATCACACGGTTGATGGGATCACACGCTCCCAGACAGATCTTGAAGCCCACTACCTGAAGATCGCTGACGCAAACGAGACGTTTGTAAAACTTTCGCAGGGCCTTGCACGGCATTTGGAAAACAGCGAGGCATCTATTGAAAAACTATTTGACAAGCTGGGAGGACAAAAAAGCGAAATAGAAAATCTATATGCCCGCCTGGAGACTTCGGTTCAAAACCTGGATAAAAACTTTAAGGAGGGCATGCTTGAGGCTTCAAGCAATATCATTCACGCGGTTGATTTCCAGAACCAGCAAATTCAGCGTATAGAAGCGGATCATAACAGCTTTCTGACCAATACCAACAACAAAATGATACAACTGCTGGATAAAACCGAATCAATGCTCAAAGACCGGCAAAAGCTCAACATAGAAAACCTGAAAGCTGTTATGGAATCACACGTCAAGGTCGTGGACTCGTTAAAAGAGACCCACCAGGTGTTTAATGACCGTCTTACTCAAGGGTTTGAGGTTGTACGCGAGGAGATAGCCGCGCAACAGGATCGCCTTGAAACCCGATTCGACAATCAGGTCACGAAAATTACGACCAAGCTGGATGATATTTTTTCACAGGTCATACCTAAATTTACAGTGGCTATTGAGAATCAGACCAAAACCCATAATCAATCCAGCGAAAAATTGATCGAAAAAACTGTGCAATGTTTCGAAGCCGCTTCTTCAGAACAGCGAAATTTTTTCAGCCAGAAAATTATTCCTTCCGTTGCAGTTATGGAAAAAACGCTGAAACACACCGAAAACACGTTAAAAAATTCCAATGAAATCAACCAGGCTTTACTCAGTTTATTGGGTCATGCTTTTGATTCCAATTTGATATCTAAGGTGGAGAAAAAAGGAAAACTCAAGACATTTCGAGACTGGTTCAAACGATATTAATACCGTTTGAGTCCAAATGCCTTAGTTATCTTTCAAGAAATTTCAACAATGAACCGTAAAAATTTATACTATCAAAACCGCAACACCACACCGAATATCTGGCCTGCCCTGGTGGATGTCATCATCGCCACTCTGATGATTTTGCTACTTTTCATGATTATACAGTATATTACATTCTATCTGAGTGATGCGTTAAAACGCATGGAAATCAAATCGCGCCAGGATTGTTTGGAGGAATTGATTTCTGAATTTGAAGATTCAGGGAGAATACCGAGAGGAAGCATTGATTGTATTACGAGTGGAGACAGTCAAAAACTAAGATTTAGCAGCGCATTGCTTTTCCCTGCAGGAAAAGCGGAAATACCGGATGAAAAGGTGGAAAGCTTTCTATTTTTAGATGCATTGGGTGACATACTAAAGTATGCATACTATAATGAACAACTTTTCGATCAAATATATATCGAAGGGCACACGGACACAACACCAATTAATAATGCAAAATTTCCTTCAAATTGGGAATTATCAACCGCACGGGCGGTATATGTGACGAAATATTTTATTGAACACGATGCGCTGAGGCCGATACTTTCGGACAACAGATTCTTGGGCGCCGCCGGTTACGGTGAATTTAATTACGTCTATTCAGAGAAAGATAAGGATACAAATCGAAGGATAGAGATATTATTGAAATATTCAGAAAGGTAATAAGAAAGCCTCTCATGGCTTGGATACATTCAAATGGTGTTGGATGAATTTAATTTTTTCCGGATCACTTACGCGTTAAACAAACGGTTGATACTAAATTAGTTGTCATCGAATCGTAAAAAGGATTCAGGGGGCATTTATATGAGTAAGTTTTACTTGCGATATTTGTCGGTGTTTTTCTTTTATTTTTTGTGTCTATGCGGGTATAAACCATTACTATTGTTTGCAGCAGATGTAAATAACACCACAACGGTCTTTCCAGTTAACATCAATCTTGTTATTTTAATTGATGACTCGAAAAGTATGTTAACGAATGATTCAATTGAACTTCGTATTTCTGCTACAAAATCGCTCATAGATATTGTCAAAGAAACAACAAGTAAAACAGAGGGATTAAACTACAGTATCAAAATAGTAACATTTGGGGTGAATCAAAATGCAATTAGACAGTTAAATGGTTTGAAAAACGAATTTCATCTCACCACTATTACATCTAAGGAGTTGCCAAAATCAGATTTTAGACCGGTACTGCAATATGCTTTGAATGAGTTTCAAGACACAAGTTTACAATCAGGCAATATGAGAGCTGTAATTCTTGTCACAGATGGACGCCCCCAGTTAACAGATATCTCCCTTACCACACAAGGACTTTGGGACTACTTCAATGCCTTAACCTTTACAAATATAATAGACCAATTCAAAAGACGTGGAATTGAGCTGTTTGTTTTGGGTATCGGAGATAAGAAGATAGATAAAGAATTATGGTCTCAATCTGTTGATAATAAACATTATTTGTCCATAAGCGAAACAACTGACTTATGTGAAACTTTTACAAAAATGTTATCGAAACCGGTAAAATATGCCAAGCAAAGAGGTAAGGATCTATCCGGAATTGCAGCAGAAAGCAATGTTTCTGACACTGTGCCTTCTGTTTCAACAAATCTTTATATACCTGCAATCTTATTATTGTCTGCTATTGTGAGTGTTCTTTGGGTTATAATACTGAAGACTAACAGGCGTATATCATCCAAAGGGAAGGAAGACATAATAAGCGATATAACTTCAAAACAGAAGAAGCTGAAGGAATTAAGAGCGAAACCGGACTGGGGGAAAAATCCTCAAGTCAAAAAGCAAGCCTGTGACATATGCAAAAACGCAGTTTCTAAGGCTGAGGAACTCGTAAAGGAGTCGACGCAAATAATAGCTGATAAATATGCTTCTATGTTTTTCAAAACTCAACTGGATGAGATATTGGCAACTGAGGAGGAGAGGTGGCAGTTTGTTTTTGAGATTGTAAGAAATGGTGGTAAGTTCCGTCAGCGCGTACTGGCAAAATATTTGACGGAAAATCGGTGGAGGAAACGAGAAGACCTGGATAATTTTATAGCGGATATATATAACATTGCCAGAAATGCTCACGGAACCTCGCGAATATTTAGATACTTGGCAGAAGAATCTTCTAAAATAGCTAATGAGATTTCGGGTATCATTCGTGGTGTTTGCAATGCCATATCTAATGTTCTTAATTCATCTGATGAGAGCCTCAAGAATAATCTTAAAGAAAGGTTGTCAGAAATCTTCAATGCCTTTAAAGATTTTAAAGTAAGTGACGGTCTATCTGAACATCCGGTTTTGCCTCAGATTGGAGTGGATTTCTACGACTGCTTGCTGAGATTGACCGAACAGATAGACCACACCATTTTTCCTGATGTTGAATTTCCTGAGTTGACTCCTCAGTGTCCAAAAAGTTGGGTAGAAGTAGAAGAACGTGTAGTCAGAATTGTTGAACAGAAGCCTATTGCTAAACGGTTGAAAGCAATTGATGAAATCAGGAACGGACTTTCGAGCGTAGGTAATCCCGACAGATTGTATCTTGGAGCTATTGCTGACAGGCTGTATGAAAAAATTAAGGAATTGCAAGGGTCAGCAGAATCCACAAAACTTTGTTTCTTTCCGGTACCCAAACTGACTGACAGAGTGTGTGACATTGAAGAACGTACTTGTGAATTCTGGATACAGATTGACAATAGAAGCGATGCTCCTGGTTTCGAAATATGTATGAAAGTCGTAGATGAACAAAGCGAGACGATCGCAGATATACAACCGGAGGTGAAAACGATTAACGAGAGGGACACAATGACGGCAGGTCCCGTTCAGATACGTAAAAAGGGGGCCACTCTCAGAATTGTGGCAACCTACCTGGATCAAAATGCTCAAAAATGTCAAGGCCACTCTGAAACATTCAGAATAGCCGAGCTAAACAACGGCAGTGCCGATGATATTCCAAAATATAATCCGTATAACGGGAACTATCCTTGTAAAAAAGGGGATATCTACGTTGGGCGTAAAAAAGATGAAGACAATCTTTTGAGCATTCTTAAAACGAATAGCCAAGGATGTATATTATATTTATTTGGCTTGAGGCGAGTAGGAAAAACATCATTAATTTATCATTTCAACGACAACGACAAGGACGAGACGAGTCCCTCAAGGTATTGCGACATTTATTTTCCATGCACATTGTTTGAGAGAAATAATAACCCATGGACAAATGATGATTTCCTTGGAATGGTGGCGAGATCGATAAAAAGGAGGCTAATAGAACTTGAGCATGTGGACGCAAAGGCCATTCAATCCTGTCCCGAAGGTCCGGTGAATTCCTTATATTTTAATACTTTCATAAATGGTGTTCGAAGTCTCCTTGGCAATATCAATATGAACCTCATACTCGTCTTTGATGATGCTGAGGTCTTTGGAACAGATACAACAGACCAGAAGCAGAAACTTTTCCCTGACTTCGGCAATATAGTAAGAGATTTTAAAACCATAATAGGTTTGAAGTCCCGGAATTGCGGTGGAATTTTTTTCATGTTTGTCGGTTGTAAGGATGTTCTTGGCAAGTTACTTCAAGAAGCGGGAACCACCGACGGATCGGACAGCATTGAAATTATGCTTTTAGATAGGGAGGCAACAAGGGAGATTGCGGATCGCGAATTGTCCTATGATGATATTGCATTTGAGTATTTGTGGCGTGTTACGGGAGGTCATCCTTCTTTAACACAATTAATCTGTTGGCATGTGAAGGATACATTGATCAAAAATAATAGTAAATCTGGAAATGTCTCTCTGTTTATGGTGCAAAAGGCTGTTGCGAGTCTCATGAAAAATCCCAATGCTGTCGGGTATTTTCAGTATTTATACCAGTTCAGTATTCCACCAGATATGCACGAGACTCTCCAGAAAATAGTTCAAAAAGTCGATCCAAAAACGCTGCAGTTTGATGCTGCGGGATTGGATAAAGACAATTTGAATCATTTGACATTTTACGAGATACTAAGCCAAAACGATGACAAATATGCACTCCGCCTCGGTTTCTTTAAGCTTTGGATAGACAATTTGGGAGATAAGGATGAATGAAGAAAGTGATTTCCGTGAAGCATTCGTTGGCCAAGACGGGACAAGAAAAGACCAGTTAGAAACAATTAGCCGTTGGCTTAAGGATTACATTAATTATCAGGGAGATCAAGCATCTGCAAGTAAAATATGTTGGGTCTATGGACCTGACAAGATCGGAAAAACTTGGACAATTAAGTGGTGTTTAAACGGATGTGAGCGAGACATTTACAAAACATTAACAAGCGATGATTGTGGTACATGTATAGACGAATTGGTCCGCTGGTTTCGTAAAGACATTGTGAATAGTAAAGATTATGATTCGGGCAGATATGATTTACTTCTTACGCTATTGTGCGACCCGACAGACAAAAACAAGAATATGGCTGAAAGACTTTTGGGGCTGGGGGGCTTCCTTCAATCGAGAGTGACAAATTTCTCAAGAATACCGCGTATTGTGATTTTGGAACACGCTTGCAAGGATTTACTTTCTCTTTTTCAATTAAGGAATGAACTTAGCGGAAAAGGGCTTTTGGTCATATGGGAGCGAGAAAAATCTCCAAAATCTGATTTGCATAACATGTCATTTAGTGAAACCAAGGCGAACGCTTTTTATTCTCCTTATGATGACACTATACATGTCAGTGCATTATCACTCAAGGAGGCGCGTCAATTGATAATACATGGCAACCATGGCGAATGCAAAGACGTTTCTGACACCGGAGACAAACCATGGTTGGGGCCAGAGGGACCAGAAAGGTTTTTCAAATGCAATGACCTTTTTGAAGAGCTGATTCCCGAAGAAGTGGGATGTCATCCTTTTTTACTGAAGCAAGTCTGTGAGAAGATATGTCAAAAAATTGACCGGACGGTACGTAAAAGGGCGTTATGTTGTCAGTTTAATTATGTTGTGGGTTTTAGGCTTTAAAATTCCTTTTACTTCTTCTTATTCCATTTAGTTCTTTTAATTCCTCTGGGTGTGGTGTATTCTTCAATTATTGAAACACTACAAATGTCTCGATGTCTTGTTTATCAACCTCCAGAGCCTTTACATAAGAGGATGTTATGAAAAAGCCATGGTGTCCCTTGCATGCAAACGTACACAAATTTCGATGATTTGCCATTGGTGGATACGTTTAAGATAACCATATTATTATGTTGTGTGTCAATCCTACATATCTGTAACTAACCCTGTAACTTATTAGAATCTATGCAAATCCGCACTTTTCAAAATATCTTCCGAAAATTGTTTTATTTCAATGGGTTAGAGACAACTCACAACATAAGAGGCGGCTGCAAAAATCAGCGGGAACTGTAATGGACGTATGTACAGCAGAAAAGCTTTTCTGGAAAGGTGTATATCTGAGGAAGACTTTAAAGCTGAACTTGACTATTGTATCCGCCGGTGTATTGAATTTATAAAAGGACACGATGGAAATTTGTTGGCAAAATTAGAGATTATTTCCAGTTGCTCTCATCCTACTGAAATTATAGAGAATCACATTCGTGATGAGTAAATATTCGGCTTACTTCTTCATGAGTTAATTTTTCAGCAAAACTCTAAATTTGTTAACAAGAGGATATACCCAAATATCTTTAATGGGAACACTGATTTTCCCGGGTGGTCCAAGTTTTCCACGGCCTTTGGTTTGTCCGACATTGATCCAGTTGGCTGCTTTATAGCAAGTGCCGGCAAATTGATTTTTTTGCACAAAAGATTCCAGCAACACTGGTCGGATATTATATTTTTCTTCCCAATCATCCTGAAGACGGCGTGCTGTTAATGAGAGTATTTTTGATGCAAGATTTTTCGATTTTATCCATGGTAAAATAAGGAATCGGGCATTATTTACAATCAAATTTAAATTCTTCTTTCGCTGGTCATGATTCCATCCAATGAATTGATCTCTTGGTGCAGTTTGCCATGCAGCTGCACCAAAGCCCGTCAGCGCAATAATTTGTTTACCTGCCGCAATAAAATAGCGAAGCTGAGCTCCAGGCAGGGGAGTATATCCAAGATAATGATATCGCTCAATATACTCATTCCATAAAGCTGAGGTAGTTTTGGTGACCATCTGTAA
>Ga0255430_10030_pt1 | contig 25306 bp, 25 predicted proteins | sample ANMaggSeSYBR02G3_FD_182660 | JGI IMG/M metagenome (GOLD analysis project Ga0255430, IMG submission 182660) | Sediment cell enrichment communities from methane seep in Santa Monica Basin, California, United Staets - ANME aggregate JGI... | ecosystem: Environmental > Aquatic > Marine > Cold seeps >...
TTCTCTCTTTTCAGGCTCTAATATATGCTGGATCGTCAATCCCAGTTCCTTTAGCCTGTTAGTGCACTCATTAAGGACCGACCTGTCAGGAAGTTTTAAGACCTGCAGCACACGACCGCCTGATTTCAGTAATGGCAGGACTCTTGCCAGTACTTTGATTGAATCAAGGGGCTCAACAGTGATATCGTTGCAGATCACATCAACTGGTTTATCAGACATTGATGACAGGGACATGGTAAATACATCATCCTGTGCAACGGTAATATTGTCATGGGTCCTGGCGATACTATTAAGATGCGCCATGAACTCTTCGCTGTACTCGATGCCCTTTACATGCTCAGCAATCCCTGATGCAAATATGAGAAAACCGCCTGCACTGGAACCCAGGTCCAGTATAACATCTCCGGGGTGGATCATGCCGGTGCGGTCCTGAATATCTTTGAGTTTCATGTATCCTGCCGGCACGTCAATATCCTCTTTCACCTCGATCTCATTTTCATATCCAACTTGCCTGGACGGTTTGAGGATTATTTTCCCATCAACCCTTACCAGACCATTGGTAATTGCACGCCGGGCCCTGCCCCGGCTGGCTACTTTTTCCTGTTCTACTAAAAATGCGTCCAGTCTCATAGTGACTAATTTACCTGTTGTCAATTATCTGTTATTCAATTAAACCCATTACAGTATATTACCCATTATAGATATTGTATTTCTACCAAATGCTTCATCTTTTGCTTTTCAGGATAAAACCAATATGCTTTTAAGTTATTAATGAATCAATACTTTTACTATTAATGGAGGGACATACATGTATGGAATAGAATTTGTACCAAGTGACCCCGTTCTGAAGTTGGCTGAATATACGAAGTTAGCAGAAGATCAGGGATTTGACAATGTGTGGATTACAGACCATTACAACAACAGGGATGTTTATACTACCCTGGCTGTACTGGCCTTGAGTACCAACAAGATTAAACTGGGAACGGGAGTAACCAACCCGTACACAAGAAACATTGCAGTGACAGCGTCCAGTATTGCTGCGATCAATGATATTTCCGGTGGCAGGGCTATAATGGGAATCGGTCCCGGCGACCTGGCCACATTTGATGCAATGGGTATTGCATGGGAAAAGCCGTTAAAGACATCAAGAGAATCAGTACAGGCTCTCAGGGATTTCTTTTCAGGCAAAAAGGTAAATATCGACGGCGAGAGGGTCAAGATCAAAGGTGCCAAGATGGCTTTCAAGGCAGGCAACATTCCTATTTACCTGGGTGCACAGGGTCCGAAGATGCTGGAACTTGCAGGTGAAGTAGCAGATGGTGTGCTGATCAACGCTTCTCATCCCAAGGACTTCGAGATTGCAATAAAAGCAATAGAAGCCGGTGCCAAGAAGGTAGGCAGGGATCCAAAGGAAGTTGATGTAGGCGCATATGCATGCTTCTCCATTGACAAGAATGCAGAAAAGGCAATTGGTGCAGCTAAGATCGTGGTTGCATTCATAGTTTCAGGTTCACCTGATACTGTGCTTGAACGCCATGGTATCGATGTTGCAGCAAAAGGAGAAATTGGTGCAGCTATTGCAAAAGGAGACTTTGGTGCACTGATGGGCGGTTTGGTGACAGACGCTATGATGGATGCATTCAGTATCTGCGGAACACCTGAAACATGCGCTGAAAAAGTTGCCAATCTCCAGAAGATCGGTGTTACCCAGATCATATGCGGTTCACCTATCGGTCCGAATAAGGAGAAATCGATCAAACTCTTCGGTAAGGAAATAATTGGAGGCAAGTAGGTGAGCGCTGAGATCCCCGCACCACAAATGGGGTTCCCGAAGATATACCAGGTAATAAAAAATTCACTGTGTACTGCATGCGGCGGATGCGAAGCCATCTGCCCTATGCAGGCAGCCAAGGTACAGTTGTACGATGAAGCGAACTATGATAAGTTCACTCCTACCGTAGATGAACCTACTGTGGTCAAACTCTTCAGTGAGATCAGCAGGGAAGACAATTATTGTGCCAACAGGCAATGTTATGTGGACTGTGACACATGTCTGGCCTGCCAGAACTGTCTGGCCTGTCAGCGTATCTGTCCAATCCTTGATGGCTTCCCGGGTGATGATGAATTAGATAATGTCATCGACCAGCGGATAGGCAAGAGTTCCATACACGGCCAGGATGGTGGAGCTGTTACCGGTATCCTGAAATCACTCTTTGAACAGGGTGAGATAGATGCTGCTCTTAGTGTTTCACGGAATGAAGATTGGGAGACCGAGGTAGTGGTGCTGACCAGTGCCGAACAGGTGGCAAGTGCAGCCGGTACCAAATATACCTATGAACCTGTATTATCAAGTCTACGTGAAGTACTTAAGAACTATGAAAAGATCGCTGTGGTTGGCACTCCCTGTCAGGCACATGCAGCTTCACTGCTTCGGGAGAACCTTACAGATAAGATCAAGCTGGTTATTGGCCTGATATGTATGGAGAGCTTTACCTATGATGATATGGGAGAGAATATCATACCCAACATTATGGGTCTGGATCGGAAAACTGTAAAGAAACTTGACTTTGCAAAAGGCAAGTTCGTAGCAGAGACCGCTGACGATAAAGCGTTGGTCCCGATCAAGGAAATTGCTCACCTGGCTCGTAAACCCTGCCACCACTGTATGGACTACACGTCCTATTATGCAGATATCAGTGTAGGTAGTATAGGCAGCCCGGATGGATGGAGTACCATCTTTATCCGCAATAATATAGGCAAGGAATACCTGGATAAAGTCAAGGGAATAGAATACCACGACAAACCCATCTTTATGGATATCGTCGTGAAACTTGCAGCCCAAAAACATAAGAATAATGCATGGGACTATAAAAAGTTCAATGAGGTAGTCTGGGCTGGCGGAGAATGGACTCCAGAAGAGCATTCTACATAGGACGGTTCCAACCATACCACCTGGGACACCAGAACGTGCTTGAGTCGATAGCACAAGAAGTAGATGAAATCATAATCGGCATCGGAAGCGCACAGGTAAGCCATGAGCCCGATGATCTGTTCACGGCAGGTGAGCGAGTGCTGATGATGACCGAAGCACTGGAGACCTTGGGTGTTAAACACTACATAATACCTATTGAGGATATCCAGCGCAATTCAGTCTGGGTGTCCCATGTTATTTCTATGACACCTCCTTTCAAGGTGGTGTATTCAAACAACCCGTTAGTGATACGGCTATTCGAGGAAGCAGGATTTGAGGTCAGGCAGTCACCACTATTCAAGCGGGAGAGATATTCGGGCACTGAGATACGCCGTAGGATGCTACATGGTGAGGAGTGGCAATCACTGGTGCCGACTTCTACTGCAATGGTTATCAGTGAGATAGGCGGAGTAAAGAGATTGAAGATCATTTCTGGTGGGGATAATGCAGAGGAATGAACTTACTATTTCCTTTACAATCTGATGGATTTTGATAGATTTATTTGAAAATGGTCAGGTTCTTTGTGCAATAACTGCCAGATGGTCCGGATGATATGGTCTGAGTACTTTTTTGTCAAGTAAATTGAACTCTTTGCCAAGTTTATCCAATTCCTGCTCATACACCATTTTCGGATTTACAGTACTATCTACGCTCCGGGCCTTGATAACCATTACAAGGTATCCACGTGGCTTAAGGAACTCCCTGGCATTGACCAATGCGATCTCAGCCTGGTTGGGCTGGGCCACATCCTGGTATATCACATCTACCGAACCTACAATAGCCTTGTACAACCCAGGCTGCCCGGCATCTGCAAAGATCGGGACCATGTTACTGCGCTGACTGCACACATCAATAAGATCGCGCATGATCCTTGCTGAGAACTCGACTGCAAAGACGCGCCCCTTATCTACGATGTCAGAAACATGGCTGGCAGTAGTTCCCGAAGCCGCACCCAGGTAAAGAACCCTGGAATCCTCCCTGAACGGCAGGTTCATCCCCTTTTCTATCATACCGGCCAGCTTACTGCGGTGGTGTGACCATAACCTGTATTCTATCCCATCGACCGTTATCAGTTTCTCACCATATACCTGTATGTTCGGTGTCAGGTTCTTAGTGACAAGCCGGGTATTTTCCCCCTTTTCTATGGAAAGGACATTGGGTATTTGTGTCGGTATATGTCCCGGTATATGTGTCTTAACGAGTTTTGCAGGCATCCGTATTAAGGAAATAGCTATTAGCCAATAAGATTTTCTAAATATCCTTTTTAACGTTTAGGCACATATACTGCACCGGAATTGTAATGACAAAATACTTTGAAGTAACAAGAAGGGATGCAGCCGCACGATTGGGTAAGTTGCTGCTGGACGATCGTTATCCCACACCTTTGATACTGCATTCTGAAAAGGACAGCCCTATTGTTTTCGCAGGCAGCCTGTGGGCCCGGAATATATTATCACCTGAGGAAGTGGATCCTGGCAAACTTGTCATCCTGCCAGGTAAACCAATGCCCCTGCATGCCAGACCTGAAATGGTAAAAGAGATCTATGACTCTGCAAAACAGGAACGATATCATTGGGAAAAACGGGATGGAGCAATTGGCCAATTAGTTCACCCGGCCTGCCATAATATTCCACATGCAGATATGTATGTCATAGGTGCGGCAAAACAGATGGAAAATAATCCCAGGATGTTGCTGGACACTGTAATTCATATCAAGAACAATACTCCTCCTGATACCGCATTGTATGCCCCTGCACTGGCAACCCCTGAGAACCTTTGCCTGTTGATCTACCTGGGTATCGATATTGTCGATGACATACTTCCTACGATCAAGGCATATGATGGTATTTACATGATGCCTGATGGTGAGTACAGGCTGTCAGACCTGCCAGTACTGCCCTGTTCATGTAGTGTATGTACTAATACCAGTGTGGAAGACCTGCAGGAAATGAGCGCACAAGAGCGGGGTAAACTGGTGGCCGGGCATAATGTGAACAGGCTGGTAGAAGAAAAACAGATCGCTGTCCAGCGTATCAGGGGCGGTAATCTCAGGGAATATGTGGAAGGAAAATGCCGTAGTAGTCCCTGGCTCACTGCGCTGCTCCGGCTTATTGACCAGGAACATGTGTACCTTGAACAGCATACGCCGACATACCGCAGTGGTACCATGTATGCAAATACTTCTGAATCTTTAAACAGGGTAGAAGTAAAGCGGTTTGCTGAAAGGGTACACTCACAATACCAGGCACCTGCTGCAAATATACTGCTACTGCTTCCCTGCTCTGCCCGTAAGCCTTATTCCATATCCAACAGTCACCAGATGTTCAACCGTGCCACAGGGAGGAACAGGCGGGCATTGAACGAAGTGATAATCACATCGCCACTGGGTATAGTACCGCGGGAATTGGAACTGGTATATCCTGCCGCCCATTACGATATACCTGTGACAGGACACTGGGACCTTGAAGAACGTTCCTGGGTGACAGGGTGCCTTGTGGATTACCTAAAAAACAATAAGTATTCACACATAATTGCCCATGTGGATGGTGCCTACAGGGATATTTGCCAGAGTGCTGCCGAAACGCTGGGTCTTGATATCACATACACAGCCCAGGGCGGCGTTATATCTACCCGGTCACTGAGAACATTAAGGTCTACTGTATCTGGTATTGTCCGGGATGAGGAGTACGTACTTCGTAAGACCACTGAGCCTGCAAAGAATATGTTGAGGGGGATTGCAGATTACCAGTTTGGCAGAGGTGCAGGATGGCTATTAGTCCCTGATGGTGCTTCCATCAAAGCACCGTTCCCGAAATACCAGGTATATTATGATAAAAAGCAGCTGGCCAGCCTTAATCCAAGGACAGGTACACTTATCCCAACACTTGAAGGTGCCATGAGGCTTCTTGAACTTGGCACTTACCAGGTCAGCATAGATGATTTTGTGCCCAGCGGCAACCTGCTGGCACCTGGTGTGGTGGATGCAAATGTGAACATCCGTCCATCCGACCAGGTGATAGTAGTAAGTGAGCGGGTGCTGGGTGTGGGCAGGGCAATAATGGGCGGTGCCGAGATGGTACGATCTACCAGGGGCATTGCAGTCGATCTGAGGAAGGTTATGGAGATCTAATATGGAAATATCATGTTCGTCGTTGTTCCTGTGGGACTATGGTATTGATGAGATAGCAGAGATACTGGGCCAGGCAGGAATAGAGAATATTGAGTTCTGGGCAGAAACACCTGAATTCTGGCAGCACCGCCATGAAGCAAAAGCTGTGGAGCACCTGGATGATGTAATATCCACCTTTTTTGGACACTGCACTGTTCATGCTCCTATCCTTGACCTGAATCCGTCATCGTATAATGAGCATGTACGAAAAGCTACCATAAAAGAGACATTTTGGGCCATAGACCTGTCCTCAAAGCTGGATGCTCATGTGCTGACCATACACCCCGGTAACAGGACCGTACACAGGCAGCCAAGCCAGGAAGACATGGAATGGTTTCTGGACTATATCACTGTTTGTACGGGATACGCCAGGGAAATGGGCGTTGTCCTTGCTCTTGAGAATCTCTCACCCAGGTTACAGAACATGTGTTACGAACCGTCCCTTATGAGAGATGTGCTGGCAAAGTATCCTGATCTTATGATGACATTTGACATAGCACATGCTCTTCAAACAGGTCAGGACAATGCCCTGGATTTTATAAGTGAACTTGGCAGCAGGATCGTGAATGTACATGTGGGCGGTGTGCAAAACGGTACTCCACATTACCCTGGACATATGGCCAGGAATCCCGGGATCAGTGAAATACTTGGCAGGCTCCAAAAAAGTGGGTATGATAATGACCTGACCATTGAGATTGACGATAAGCTGATCAACCAGGACATGTCAAAGTTTGATAAGATATCTATATTAATAAAAGAAAAAGAATATTTTATTCAGGACATAAATATAAAATAATATGTAAATAATTGTTATCCTAAAATATTATCCTGAAGAGATTGTCGGAAAAGTCCCAAACTTATACTAATTTAACATACTGTCTACTTTCTAAATTTCTAGTTGGACATAATTTCAGATATTATGCACCACAAATAAACGCCAGCTCAGCGAACTTTTTCTTAAAAATCGATAGATTCCGAAGCATTTATATCATCTGGACATATTTTCACTTAAAATTTATGATATGAGTGTAATAATATGTTTTCAATACCAAAAGACATACAAACTACCTTCATTCATAGTCCAACTGTATACAAAAATTTTATACATAAATACACAATTTTTTACCGGATAAATCAAAAAATAGATTTTTCCTTCGTGAACGAAGCATGCAGCGATCTCTATTCACCTAATAAAGATGGACCAGTAAAAAACACCCCTGAAAGGATGATCTGTTCAGCAATTGTTTAATATCTCAATGATTTTTCTGACAGACAAATTGAACATTTTGCCAGATTTGACATCATAACAAAATGGTTCATTGGAATCCCAATTGAAGACAGATATTATAATCACAGTGTACTATGAGATTTTCGAGATAGGCTTGGAGAAAAAAGATGGAAAAAACTGTTCTTCTCACTTTCCGCAGATCAAATGAGTATTCGTATTATTCTACTAAAACTTACCAATCATTGCTGCAACATGAAATATTGCTTAAATTAAGCAATATTAACATTTTATAGTATACGAATAATAGTATATAAATATTATTAAACTTAATTGATAATTATAAATATGATTATTACAATTATGCAATATATTAATCAACGTGAAATGTAGATGAATTAAAAATGAATATTCAACGCCTTGCTGTCTGCTCTGATCTGAGAAAAAAAATCATCATCAGATTGTATGATGATAAAAAACCGCTGGGTCATTTGCGGGATGATTTGAAAATAAACTCCACGACAGCTATACATGCTTTAAAAGAACTTGAAAAGTACAACATTACTTTTCAAGATAATGATAAAAATTATTCGCTCACAAATATCGGCAGGGTCATAGCTGTAAAACTGCTGGATTTTAACGATGTAGCAGAGGTTTTGGAAAAACATAAAGAATTCTGGCTTGAGCATGACCTGAGCGGAATTCCTGAACATTTGATTAAAAAGATTGGATGGTTAAAAGATTCTGAGCTTATCAAAGATACCGACACCGAAATTTTTAAAGCACATACAAATTATGTCAACTTATTGAAAAATGCAAAAGAGATTCGTGGAGTCTCTTCCATATATATCCCAGATTTTGAATCCTTATATAAAGAACTTGCAACTGAAATGATTGATGTGCACCTTATATTATCTAAAGACGTGATTGAGAAAATAGATAAAACAATTTTAAATCAAATGAACATTGGAAGCAACTCAAATTTTAATTTGTCTGTAATGAATATGAATTTGAAAGCTGCTATTTCAGTTACTGATTATTTTCTGTCGTTAGGATTATTTCGTCTGGATGGGACATATGATTACAGCAACGATCTGATAAGCTACAGTAAAGAAGCAATTACTTGGGGAAATGAATTTTTTGATCATTATGCCAGATTATCAGAGCGAGTGCTTTTTAAAAAGTGAAAATCATCTAAATATCCTGATATCTTTTTTTGACAAATTTTTTTCTTTTTTAACGGTGAGCTCCTTATTCATTGCAATGACTGGCTTTTCATTGCCCCTTGTTTCGTTCTTGCTTTACGGAATAAGTGTTGAGTTTGACTTAGTTCTTGCTTCCTTTTTTATTACGTTTGCTGTGTACAGTATCAATAAATTAACAGATCTAAAAGAAGATTCGATAAATATGTTGAATAGAGTAGAATTTACTACAAAAAATTGGCATTATATAATTTTAATGGTGATAATATCTTCCTTTGCTGCTCTCTATATATCGTATTTACATTCTCTTTTTGCTATTTTTATAATTTTCTTTCCTTTCTGTGTAGGATTTGTTTATAGCATAAAAATAGCAAATTTTAGATTGAAAGATATATTTTGCATAAAAAGTATATCAGTTGCCTTATCTTGGGCTGTGGTTGGAACATTTATCCCGGTAATCGTTCATTCTAGTGATTTTATCACAATATCTGCAATTTTCTATTTTTCTTTTGTAAAGTTTTTTATTTATACTGTTCTTTTCGATATCCGTGACATTGAAGCCGATAGGCTAAATAATGTTATAACATTACCTGTATTTCTAGGAATAAATAAAATAAAAAACCTTTTACTCTTCTTGAACTCAACATTCATTATCTGGCTAATATTCTCCTATACATTTTTTTATAGATTTCTTTTTATTTTGATCTTTTCAATTGCATATGGATATTGGCAGATCCTGCATTTTACCCGGGAAGGAAAAAAAATAGGCAAATCGTTAGACTTACTTGTGGAGGGGGAATTTATCATGATAGCAATCGTAGCTTCACTGTTTTTTCATACGTGATCGATTAAGGAGTTTGAAAGGCTTACTGCTTATGTTTTTGATAAATCTCAATATCCCTATTACTGGTCAAGAGTTATTTCTAAAGATTTAAATATATTCACGCAGATATCTTCTTCATTCGGAGGCGTTCTGAATGTCAAAAAAGATAAATCAATTAAAAAAACCAAAAGTAATAGAAGAAGACCTCAATACCATTTTTTTTACAGAATTCATTGAAAAAACAGCTAAAAATACTAATTTCATCATATGAAATCGAATAATAACTACTTTAGTGATGTTTTAAATACTAACTTTTGGGTTTGGGGTGCAAGACGATAGATCATTTTTCTTTAAGATTTTCTCATAATGCAGAAAATCTGGTATTTCTGGGACCACCGGGTGTGGGAAAGTCACATTTTGCAATTGCTATGGGAATTGAGGCTGTGAATGCTGGTTTTAAGGTGTATTTTGTTAATGCAGGTACCCTTGCCGAGGGGTTGAAAAATGCAAATATGAAAGGGATACTGGATAAGAAGCTGAAGGTTTTGGCAAAGTATGATGTGCTGATCATTGATGAGATAGGGTATCTACCGTTTGATAGTGAAGGTGCTCATTGTTTTTTTCAGCTGTTTCAAGAAGGTATGAGAAGAGTTCTATGATTTTTACTTCAAATATGTCGTATGGTGAGTGGGGGGAGATATTCCACGACCATGTTATTGCTGCGGCGATTCTGGATAGGATATTGCATCATTGTACGACTGTTAATATTAAGGGTGAAAGTTATAGGATTGAGGAACGTAGGAAGCATGGTTTGACGACTATGCAAAAGTAGAGATTGTTTTGGAAGTTTGAAGGAAACGCGAAGGATAATAATATATATATTGGTGGTGTATTTTTAAACCGCCACAATTGGGGGATTTTAACACGCCGTTGACAAAAGACGAAAATATGAAATGAATCAAGCTTTAGTGTGTGAAGATTATGGACTAGAACAACAATTTCCTGAAATATTATTTCAAGGCAAAATAATCATTATTTAGCAATAATTATATTTTAATATAGAAAGTTTTATTTTATATTATGATCATTAAACTTCAGAGGAGTAATACAATGAAAAATCAGTCAGTTAAAGTTTTTGATATTGCCGATGACGAATTTGCTGACACGCTCATAGGTTTGGGGTTAAAAAGGAATGTCGCTAAAACGCTTACATTTCTTAGAACAGGCGAGAAGGTAACCTCACGTGATATCGAAATTGCATCCGACCTGAGACAACCTGAAGTCAGTACTGCAATGCGTGAACTTCATGGTCTCAAATGGGTAATTGTCAAAGAAGTGAAAAAACCTGGAAAAGGCAGACCTTTTAAGTTATATCAGCTGGATAAGAATATAAATACAATCATTGATCATCTGGGGAAACAGAAAGTGATGGAATCCAAGACTATGCTGGAAAATATCCAGAAACTGAAACTAATGAATATGTCCAAAAAATGATTTCATCACATCAAAGTGAAGATAAAATATAACAATGGATAGCTGAATTTCATAATATAACATTAACCAAAATAACAATAACTGGGGTTATGATTCCTGGTTTAGTTAATGTTATTGAATTCCTGTATCACATCTTTTCCTTCAATAAATACGAGCCCATGTTCATCGGCATACTTCATGGCTCCCTCTTTGGACAGTGCCAGACCGTTCGTTCCATCAAGCATTTCACATATGGCCATGGCAGGGATAATACCTGCAAATTCTGCAAGGACCACTGATAGTTCTGTCTGCCCGGCACGCTTGTTGACCAGGCCATCTGCAGCCCTCAACAATGATACATGACCTGGTGACCTGAATTCGGATGACAGGTCAACGTCCACACCATTCATGGCCTTATTAACGAATTCCCCAATCCGGCTTATGGTCAGTGAACGGTCCTTATCAGTGATGCCGGTAAATGTGTCCCTGTGGTTCACCCATAATGAAAAGGAAGATTTGGAGTCATATGGTATGTCCCCGTCCTTTTCTACCATTTTTCGAAGTATCTTTCCATCTCCATTCAAGTCTGAATTGCGTAGAATATCTGCATAAAAAGGAAGTCCAAGTTTGCCTGCAGCCAGGGGATGTATGGCCACACAGATTAAACCTCCTCCATCCTTTCGCATATTATAGACATGAGCAGGTGTAACCCTGTTGGCAGGTATGACGAAATCAGTCTCGCCCTCACGGTCATCCGAGTCAAAGAGTAATATCATCTCCCCGTTCTTAAGTGCCTCTGCCGCCAGTTGTACTTGATTATTATCCAAATTGTTCATTATGTATCACTTCAACTTATTCTACTATTACTGTAATTTTGCTACCATCCTTCAATCCAAGGTGTTCTCTCAGGTTCTCTGTTGATATTATCTCGATGATATCGTCAGGGTAATGTGTCCTGTCCGGTATCATTATGGCCCCTTTGGTGCCGTTGCCCAGGGATATAGGAAAACAGCGCCCTCCTCCGAATGTGCGGTTCCTGCTGGTGAATCCCTCTATGGTTACCTTGTCCTTCATGTTCAACAGGGTCCGGCATCCTATGCTTTCTTGCTCCAGTTTTATATTCAGGGTTCCCGGATAGGGTTCGAATCCCAGCAGGTTGACGAACTGGTCATGATATCCTTTAATGGTAGTGTAATACTGCCCCTCACCCAGACCTGTGATGACATGACCTGTCAGTTCGATCGGTGTTGAACCGGGTGTGAATATCTTGCGGTATTCCAGATACTCTGCTTCCAGCACCTGCCGACCTGCACTGGTTATCTTGATGTGCTGGCCCGCAGGCCTGACTTCACGTGTAATATATCCTGCCTGTTCAAGGGACTGCAGCCGCCTGGATGCAGTTTGGGTACTGGAAAAAATGTGGTTTGCAAATTCAGATGACGATATTCTGGTAATTCCATCAAGTCCACCCATGAGTGCCAGTTTTTTTAGTGCTGATATGTCTTCCATTGTACTCGCCATTTTTGAGATGCATATCAAATATGGTGTGCACAATCTTAAAGGTTATGGAAAAATTCCCGGGACTTTTTAATTATTCTGGTTAAGTGTGATAACTGGATCATGGCAAAGAAGATCAACCACAGAGAACACAGAGCGTTATTGTTTTCTCCGTGTTCTCTGTGCACTTTGTGGTTAAAACCGTTCCAGGAAATAAAAAAAAGTCTCTGGTTTTCAATCAAATATCCCTGGAATGGAGGCAAGCCCCTCATTAATATCATTGGCCAGGATATGGGGGATGCCTGCTACCATTTCATCTTCTGTGTACCTGCTGTGTTTTCGCGAACCTTTGCAGCCAATGGAAAGGCACAGGCGTTTGGTATTGAATGGTGTAACCGTGCATTCCCCGCACACGGAAGCCGTACCATTGTTACTGAACACCAGGGGCTGGCCGTTGTGGTATGACATGGCCTGTACCAGCCGCATGGCCCTGGCAGGATTGAGGAACAGCAGCAGTACATCAAAATCGACCTTGTCCTGCTTTACCGGGAATAATTCCACAAAGTTGTATCGTGTATCCAGGTGTGGCAGTGAACCGGCTGCATGGGCTGCTGCTGCTTTGCTTATGTACCTGCCTGAAGTAAAATAATATTCGTCAGGCTGGGGCGCGTCCCTGCCCAGCACATAGGCACCTACAGGACAGCCCTGTACTGAGAATGAGATGGTTTCGCCATGGCGGGCCTGCTGGACAAGTTCACAGAAGAGTTGGTCTGTTTGGGATGCAGTGCCGGTTTGGGTGAATTTCACCCCTACCGGATAACCGCTATCCATTAATGCTGTGATGTTCTCTGTTGACATTGGTATTCAATTCGGATTCATGTTGTATATAATGAGCACTTGAGAGACTTTTTATTATTTCCTGGGACGATTCGAAAAACTGCTGAGAGCGCAAAGGGACGCAGTGTAAAATAACAACCCATTGCGAACCTCTGCTTTTAATCTTTTTTTGCAATGATCCATTTATCCAGAATCAATTCAAAAGTCACATATTTTGAGAAGATATTCGAGAATGAGGATGTGTTGATTTACGAGTTGAAGTGAGGGGAGCAGCCGGGTGAGATTCAAGAGGGCTGCTGGAAAAAGAAGCTCCCACAGTCGAGCTGTGGGGTATCTCGTATCTCAGGCTACTGAGGTTGCATTGACCATGGCTTCTCCCAACCGCGTAGAGCTGTGGAGTATGACGATTAAGATCAATCGGAAGTAAGACTATTCGGAAGTACTGAAGAATGCGAAAATGTTATGTTTGATGAAAGACGTGCGGAAAGTGAGACTTTATTGCTGCTGTAAAACTACTCAGAGAAACTTACAGAATTCTTAGGCCAAATGGAAAAGTAGTAATTATTCATTGGAACTACGATCCAACACCTTCAAGGGGACCACCAATAGAAATTTGACCTACACCAGAACAATGCATTAGATGGGCCATATATTCAGGATTCAGTAATCCAAATATATGTGACCTTAAACCATGCTTAAATCAAATGAAAATTTTGAATCACATATTATAATAAATTATTTAAATTTATCTATATATTACATATATATAAAATACAATAAGGGGGTTAAGTAGTCATGAACCAAATAAAGATATTATTGCTAGTTACCACAATTATGTTATGGATAGGATGTGCATCCGCCACAACCATTACAGACCCAACAGAAGACTTCTATTTTCCAGATATAAAAGAACTCAGCACAGATATAGTAAATGGAAATCTCGAAATTGTCATCACATGCAAAGACAGCCTAATTGGAGAAGATATCTCGGGTGCAGTATTCATAGACACAGACCAGGACCATACAACAGCATATGCCAAGGGGACAGGTGTGGATTATGTTTATCAGTACAGCGTCATGAGTATAATCTATTCGGATCCCATAAAATCTGTCACACTGAACGATGACATGATAGATGAGAACACACTGTACATAGAAGGCAACAGGATAATCATAACCATCTCATTGAATATGCTTGGAAATGATGATGGGAACATGGATGTCTTTGTCGCCACTCATACACAAATTGTCAAGGCCCTTGATTTTGACAGGGCACCGGATTTCGGAGTCCTAAACACTGTTGATGGGTCGGTACAGGAACAATTCCCAACATATATCGGAGGCGGAACCCTTACAGACAATACCGGAGATGCAGAAATTGCCGATATAAGAGAACTTGATGCAAAGGTTGAGAACGGCAGGCTGAAGATAGAGATAACATACAGCAACAACGTAGAACCTGAATATCTCTCATACGGGGATGACAACAATGTCTGGATATATCTGGACATGGACCAAAAGCTTGCCACAGGTTTCACAAATACTGAACAGGCACCCCCCACATTCGGTGTGGATTACAGGATAGAATACACGATTGGAAATATACTTGGAACCGATGCAAGTATCAAAATGATAGATACTGATTCCGACCTGACTCTAACAGGATACACCCAGACAACAGGGATACCCATAGGTGTGCCATACAATGATGCGTCCTTCAGGGTCAATGAGAACAAGGTGTATCTGGATATTCCTCTTGGGCTGCTTGGATATGATGAAGGGAACATGGACATAGTTGTGGACTCTTTCACTGTTGGGGGTCTAATGAACAGTGAAATGGATAGGATACCGGAGCAGGGTGCTCTTGACACAGACACAGGTTCGATTAAAACCCTGCTCTCTTGTGTTGACCAGAAAGTCATCATGTCAGACCCTGCTGGAGATTCCATGGGATTTGGAGTTGATGGGGATGACATTACTTCATTTGATGCCTGTTATTCAGGAAGCACACTGCTTCTTACGGTAGGTTACACAGAGCTTGAGCTGGATGACGGTGCCATAACGACAATCTCATTCGACACAGACCAGAATGGGTACTCAGAATGCATGTTTGTCTATGCCCTCTACAACGGCAAGCTCGGAGCCAATATGTTTGGGGAATACGGAGGCAAGTATGGTGTCAGGGAAGCAACTCATCTAATCACCATGAAAGGAAAAAAGATGTACATAAGTATCCCAATGGAATTCCTGGACAATGACGACGGTTCAATGAACATGAATGTGGAAACTGCACTTATCATGACAACGGCCGAAATACCCCTGACAGAGCAGAACAGGAAATGGCTGTCAAGTGGGGTCACAAAGACTGGTACAGGAGAGGTGTACATCAATCCAGACAAGTTCAGCCGCACGATCTATGACAGGCTTCCTGATACCGGGACATTCTCTATAGGTGAGAGAATGGAACAACAACCCACGCCTACAAAAGCAGCCACTCCTATAAAAACAGATATCCCTCCAAAAGCAGAAGAAACACAAGAGGTACCAGGATTCGAAGCAATTTTCATGGTTGTCGGGCTGCTTGGTATTGCATTGTTTTGTGAAAAAAGGATATAATGGGGTTGCGGGGTGTGATGTCGCAACCTTTGATTATATTCGTATAAAAATCCAACTTTTCGTTTGATTATATTCAAATTAAAATGAGGGACGAATAGATGACCTGTTCAACTATGGTCAGTAAAAAACCTGCACAATGCTATAGCTGCTCGAATATTTCGTATCCAAAGGCTATTATTGTGATCATAACAGATACCAGCGATGAGACTTATTATTATTTTTTGGTTACACTTATTAATCAGTTATGTTAACCACATATTAACACAGATAAACACGGATAATGCATGCGAAATCTGCGTTCATCTGCGGTTCGTTATAACCCATCTTCGCTAGTTTAAAATAAAATCTATAGCAGCAAAACACTACATTTTTGGAGTCTGTTCTACATTTTGATCTATTCAATCACTCACGATTGGTTTTTTTCTAATGCTGTGAAGCAAATATTAATATGAAGGAGTATATATAAATATTTTGTGCGGGGGGTCTGTACCTAGAAAAAAATAAATTTTCACACTCCACATTTGTAAAAAACGCTAGCAATAAGACCTATGAGTGATTTTTTAGGCAAATGAAACGGTAAATTAAACCTTTAATCTGACGAAGATGGGTTATAGTTCAAAAGACCAGAAGAAAATAAAAAGTCTCGCCCGTAATACAACAACCTTTAAATAGTCAACATGCATACATTGACCTATGTTCCTGCCAATAGATGAAAAACAGTTCAAGTTCTGGAAACTGAGGCGAGATGGGCTTCCCAATATCAATATTGCACGCTCGTTCAATATCTCAAGGCAGGCGGTATCAAGGGCGCTCATCAGCATGGATAAGCGTATTGAGGATACACTGCTTGAGATGGCGCAGGCAAACCAGATAGAGATGGAGAGCATAAATACCGAGCGGGGTATCCTGTTCGGGCACTCGATACCGCTTGATGCTAACGCCATCATATTCGTGTCGGCAAAACATGGGGTCCAGGTGTGGTACGAACACGAAGGGGACTGCGGTACATGCACCAGGTATACGCAGTGCATCGAGTTGCTGTGGGATCTTGCAGATGAGATGAAGATCAAGCTTGAGAAGACGGATGATCCGACTAAACTTGCTGATGAACTGTTTGGGAAGTTGAGGGGATTGGTATGAATATCAATATTTCAGAAACAATCCGGAAAATGATGGGGTGGTGCCCCAATGCCGAAATGCAGCTTAAAAGGGAGGGAATATATATGGATTCGTATGGAGTAATCGTTATTAATAAAATTAAAGGTATGGGATTCAATGGTTTTGTCAGTATCCTGCATCTGGTGTATGCACTGTGGCTTGTCAGTACAGCCTTAAGGGTGCTGGCAAATGTACAGATATTTCCGTGGTATGTGATGGATATTATATTCATATCTTCAGGGATACTTCTGTTAATAGGTATCACATCGCTGGTGATGTTCTTTAATTTCGTGAAATCTGCACAAATCCAGAGGATACTGGCTTTAAGTAATATTGTTTTGACACTTGTGTTTTTCTGGTATCTGGGCCAGACCCTGATATCGGGTGAATCCCAGATCACGGTATTTGACAAACCGTTCAATTCCTATGCTTTTGGCATTATTTCATTGATAATCTTTACAACTATCCTGGCGGTGCCTAATATCATGGCTTTATTCAGTAAACCCGTTGAGGAAAAGAATACACGTTTTATTGCTGCTGTGGTACTTGCCTTCATTGTTTCATTGGCCTCATTGGGAGTGTATTATGTTTACCTTGGCAATCAGAGGGAAGTCTTACTGATAGAGGAGATGCCCGGAGATGCTGGATATAGATTATATGGATTAGACCCGAATGTGATCGACACAAGTGCATTTGGACCGTTCGGGTACCAGTATTTCCTTGATTCCAATAGCAAAACGACTGGTCATCCCATTACTTCAGGGGCATACGAGGCCATACAGTTCCTGCAGGGTAAAGAGAGTGGCAGTGTCCTGGGGTGGTGGGACTATGAACTCGATATTAAGGCATCGGGCAAGGAGCCGATTATTGCCTATGCCTCTGAGGAGATTAAATGGAGTGTTGGTAGACCGTCTGAATTATACGATACCTTTGAAACCAATGAGAAGGTTATGGATGTATCCAGGTTCTTCACTGCTACGTCTGAGGAAGCTGCACGTGATATTGCCGGGAAGTACGGGGCCAGGTACGTGTACATTTCAAGGAACAGATGGGATGTTTACTTTACGATTATGTACATGACCGCCTGGCCTGACTTTAAAGTAGGGGAGGTAGGCGGTTTTCAATCCGAAGCTTTTATTAAAGAATACTATGAGCCGTCTGTGGCTTACAAGTTCAATACTGGTGCGGAAATGGAGTATTTTGAGAAGATATTCGAGAATGAGGATGTGTTGATCTACGAGTTGAAGTGAGGGGGGGCAGCCGGGTGAGATTCAAGAGGGCAGCTGGAAAGCCCCATCCTCGCCACCCCCGAATGGCACAACTTAAATTCGGGGGCATCCTTGCGCTTTCGGCGTTGACTTGTAAGTTCAAAGCTCTGCCCCGCATTCAGGGCATTCAGTCTCATCAGCTTCTATCCGCTTACCACACTCTGGACACTCTATATACCCACCGGGTAAAAAAGATCTTATAGTCTCATCTGCTATGTCTATTATTCCCATAATTCTGTCACCTCCTTTGATTTTTTTATAGAAACAAATCTAAATATACATATTTTATAATTTCCTATATGTCGGTCACGACCTCCCGATGATTCGGGAGGCATTGGAAGGATGCTCATGGCTTTGGTATTTCTGTCGGTTCGCTTGACTCTATGTTAAAATTCAGGCGCAGGTATATTATCATAATAGCTGACATAGTAACTGAATTAACAAACACAAAGATTGCGGGAATCATTTACGTACATTTGCCTGTCGCTATTTTTGTCGCTTAAGTTTCCCGGATATACCAGCAATCCCCACTGGGACGAGAATCCACCCGGCAAGTGTCAGCAAAGTGGCAAATGTTGTAAACCTTATACCTAGGACTCCTATAATCTTAGAGGACGGAATCCAATTTGCCCCAGATGGGATTTCTACCGGGAGAAAAGTGTTTAAACTTACCCAAAAAGCTTCCCAAAAGGGAAGGTGAAGTGGCGGTTGCATATCCAGCCTCGGCTCAACCGCTCCCTCTAATTGGAAAATAATGGTTCCAACAAAAAGGATGAGAACAATGGGTGCAATGAGATAATAGAGCCGAACCCCATATCCGGTAAGCTTCCAATACAAACGATCTAATAGCCAAGCACCAAGATTTCGTAATTTTTTTTGATCAGATTCTCGACGCTTCTGCGCATAATACACGTCATCTGCAAGTTTATCCTCTCCAGCCCGGCGGAAGGTCTCTTCAAGCTGAGTAAAGGGTTGCCGATCGTATGGATCGAGATGTTTCATTAATTGTTCCCAGAAGAAGATGGGGTAGATGCGATTGTAAATGCATCCTCGCAAGTCAATTTTTGCATGGAATTGGACCTCTTGTTCTCCAAAATAGATAGTCTCAAAGGAGGTGTTTTCAAACCTGACATAATTGGCAAAGATCGTTTTCTCAAAATGGCTTTCTCTTTGGATTTGGGCACTGTTGAAGCTAGCCCGTTCCCTAAACTCGGCTCCAGTAAACTCAGCATTACTTCCGATTCGAGCGCTTACAAAGTTGGCCTCACCCTCAAAGGTAGCTAGGTTAAAGAAAACAGACTCCTCGATCTGGGTTCTGTTGAAGCTAGCCCCTTCCTTAAACACGGCTCCAGTAAACTCAGCATTACTTCCGATTCGAGCGCTTACAAAGTTGGCCTCACCCTTAAAGGTAGCTGGGTTAAAGAAAACAGACCCCTCGATCTTGGCACTGTTGAAGCTAGCCCCTTCCTTAAACTCGGCTCTAGTAAACTCGGCAACACTACCGATTCGAGCGCTTCCAAAGTTGGCCTCGCCTTCAAAGGTTGCTGGATTAAAGAAAACAGATTCTTCGATATGAGATCGATTGAAGATAGCCTGCTGCTTAAATACGGCTTCAGTGAACTCAGCATTACTACCGATTCGAGCGCTTATAAAGTGGGCCACATTCTTAAATACGGCTCCAGTGAACATCGCAACACTGCCGATTCGAGCGCTTACAAAATCGGCCTTCCCCTCAAAGGTAGCTGGATTAAATAAAGCAGCTCCCTTGATCTGAGTGCGATTGAAGGTAGCCTGCTGCTTAAACACAGCTCCAGTGAATACAGCATCATTACCGATTCGAGTAGTTACAAAATTAGCCTCACTCTCAAAGGTAGCTGGATTAAATAAAACAGAATTTTCAATCTTAGTGCCACTGAAGATAGCCTGCTGCTTAAATACGGTTCCAGTGAACTCAGCATTACTGCCGATTCGAGCGTTTCCAAAGTTGACCTCACCCTCAAAAGTAGCTGGTCTAAAGTAAGCAGACCCTTCGATTTGAGTGCCATTGAAGATAGCCTGCTGCTTAAATACGGCTCCAGTGAACTCAGCATTACTGCCGATTCGAACGCTTATAAAGTGGGCCTCACCTTCAAATTTGCTTTTATTGAGTTCAATTTTTTTTTTGAAATTGCCCTCAGTAAATATACCCTGTTTTTTATATGTTGCAGACCGACTGTAAAAAATTCCCATAACTGTAATATCAGAAAGGGCTGCAATTCCCAAAAAAGTCACGTTATCCAGAAATATGTCTTTTTCTACTGTGATAGCTTTGAAAGTAGCATCAGTTTCAAATATCGAGTTTTCAAAGTTCAGGACTCGTTTGAAAGTTGCATATGACCAATCTAAAGGACCTCTGATTTTCGTCCGCTGAATGGAAACCTCGCTTTCGACATTTACAGACTTGAGGATGAAAGGTCCTTCAATCACCGCATTAATAATCTCAACTACTTTTCCATCCTTGATGGCTTCCACAATCTCTTCTGCATCAATTGGATTTGCCACCTTTTTTTGATCGCTCCAATTATCTGGGCAAATATACCTTAAAAGAGAAGGAGTTACTTCCTTATTCTCTGTTTCATTCATGATGCAGTTCTCCATTTTGTATGCAATAATTACCTCGGATTCGATGCTATAAAATAGTATGCTCAAATATACAGTCCCAACCATGGATTTAGGCGAAGCACCACATAAATTTACATTATCCAGGTAATTATATTTTTTCCAAGATTTGCGCTTAATTTTAGTTTGAAGAAATGTTTTTCAGTACTACATGACTTTCGGCTCAGAAACGGGTTAAATTAGAGAACTTTTAAATATAGTAACTTCCTTTATTAATTCATGACTGAAATAAATCATGAGATTTTTTAATTTGTTCTGGAAATGCTAGGGCCGCATATATAGTTTGCGAAATACATAAGTAGTAATAAGTAGTAATCAGAAAATAATAAAAAGTCTCAGATTTGAATGGGCGCAGGTATAATTTCAAACTTCTCTAATTTAAAGCGTTACCATATACCCATATAGCCGAAACTCATGTACTATAACTTCTTTGCGAGCATAAATCCCCCATCCTCAAGTCACGGACCCCGGACTGCTTCGAAAAGTCCAAAACATCGATGCTGATACTTGGGAATTATATTGCTGTGGTTAGCTTGATTTCGATATTTCCAATCAAGTGCAGGCAAGTAATTTTAAAGAGATATGATAGATGTAACATCAGTCTTTCAATATATTTAAATTATATAAATCTTATTTTATTTTTAAAATGTTATATTGCTAAAATAGTATGGAAATACAAAATCTTAAATAGTCAACATGCATATATTGACCTATGTTCCTGCCAATAGATGAAAAACAGTTCAAGTTCTGGAAACTCCGGCGAGACGGGCTTCCCAATATCAATATTGCACGTTCGTTCAATATCTCAAGGCAGGCTGTGTCCAGGGCGCTCATCAGCATGGATAAGCGAATTGAAAACACCCTGCTTGAGATGGCGCAGGCAAACCAGATAGAGATGGAGAGTATAAATACCGAGCGGGGCATCCTGTTCGGCCACTCGATACCGCTTGATGCCAGCGCCATCATATTTGTGTCAGCAAAACATGGGGTGCAGGTGTGGTACGAACACGAAGGAGACTGCGGCGCATGCACTAGGTATACGCAGTGTATCGAACTGTTGTGGGACCTTGCAGATGAGATGAAGATCAAGCTTGAGAAGACGGATGATCCGACTAAACTTGCTGATGAACTGTTCGGGAAGTTGAGGGGATTGGTATGAATATCAATATTTCAGAAACAATCCGGAAAATGATGGGATGGTGCTCCCATCCTGATGTATTTGTAACAAAGCGTACGCTAATTACCCTGACCCCAGATGAGTTCCTCAACAGTGAAAAAGATAAGGGCAAGATGGTGGATCCTGTTAAAATGGGATGGGGAAACAGATACCGAAACATTGTACTATTAACAACTCTTGTAGGAATTGTTGGTTTTGGAGTAAACGTTCTTATATTAACCTTCTTATTTGGAAACATTCACCTGGAAATCATGCTTAAAGCAATCCTTATCGGCACCGTCATCACACCGTTTTTTATTTACTATGAATGGAAACGATTCAGCAGGATAGATCAGATAAAATCATACCGGACGAAGATTGAATATCTAAAAATCTTCATAGAGATTGCAGCATTTTTTACTCCGTTCATCTTGTTATACTTCATCCTTGGAAAGGATGGACCACTACTTGAAATCATGCTGGGCTGTTTGCTTCCCATAATTCTGGTACTGTACCCTCTCGTGGTTTACTGGGAGCGAAAGAACAAAAAAATAATTTACCTTGTAGAGGAAGAAAAACCCTTTAGATGGCATCCAGTCGTCTTAGATGCTTAAAACACGAAGGATGGTAGTTATGAATCTGACAGGAACTATAAGTAAAATGATGGGCTGGTGCCCGCAAAAGGATTTAGGGTTTATGCAAGCCGGGGATACAAAGCACAGAACATGTATGCATGATTTTTGTGCCGGATATGGAGACACGCAAAAGGAGCGGCGGGAAAAGGTACTTGTGGACGTCCCTGTTCTGGATTCAGGCATGATACGAATTTTACTCCCGGTCTGGATTGTAGGATTCACGTTAATGATCATTGTCAATCATTATTCTATCCTTAGTATTTTCATTGTCATTGCATACTATCTGGCCGTCTTACTATGGGTTCTTCAAAACCGCACAACGGTAGAACTTTTACATGGTACAATAATCATCCACAGGCCATTTCTTCGGTCTATTGTGATACAAAAAAATGAGATTATAAAAACTCAGATCATAAAGAATTTATCCCATATAAAGTGCTGGATTATTCGCCTTGTTGCATTAATTGTTCTGGTCTTTCTGGCCACCCATAATATCAATGCTATACTCATAAATATAGAACAACCCCTTCCGATGCTGGTCACAATTGTTAATATATTCTCAATGCCCCTAATGACTGTGTGGTTCGCTGTTATGGTCTACAATAATGAGATAAGGATGCATTACCAGGCTTCATTGCATCTTGTGGCAACAAAAAAGCGTCAATTCATGTTTTATGTTGATAATCCGGATGAATTTTCAGTGAGGTTGCAGCACACAGGGGAGGTTACATTTGATGGCTGAATTTGTTGATTATGTAAAAAAATTAATGGGATGGTGCCCAGAAAAAGGTTTTAGTTTTGCAGACGTCAGAAGAGAAAAACATGAACTGTATGATGACAAATTTTACGTAAAGGATTCTCAAGCCGCAAAAGGGATAACTACTGGAGAAAAATTAATTATTTATTATCAAAATGTCAACATTGTGAGTATTGCTATTATTCTGTTTTCAATTGTTATAGCAATTTATGTTTTGATGATTATAGCCTTGTTTGTCCCGATATTCAGAAATTTCGTTTATATAATTTTTTCTATAGCATCTTTCATTATATCTTTTTATATGTTGTATTTCAATGGAAAAAATGCAGAGATTACCGCAGGTTCGATAATAGTAAATAGACCATTTCATAAGTCTGTCGTAATTCCGAAAGACAGTATCCTGAAAACTGAAGTTGTAAAGAACTACAACCATTCGTTTCGGTGGATATTTCCTCTCATGGTGATAATAATGTCGGCATTCTTTATGAATAATATTATAAATGTATCATCTAGTTACTTTGCTGGCAATTATTCGTTATTGGATACCATCTCTATTGTTTTCGCGTATATTGGAATTATGTCACTATATATATCGATATATCTCAAGGGTAAAAAAATATCACCTTATCGTAGTGCACTTAAAATAACTGCAAAACTGAAAAATGAAATATCCCTTTACGTTTATGTCAATGACCCACAGGAGATGAAGAATATACTGGAGGTGAGCCTATGACATTCAACCTCGAAAATATAAAAAAAATGATGGGGTGGTGCCCGAATCTGGGTGCTATGGAAGCCAGAAAAGCAATGCAATTCGATGACATTGTGGTAAATGCATCCGATAGTGATAATGAATTACCTCAATTGACTTCCGGATGGTTGACAAAATATCGCAACCGGATTTTATTGTACTCACTAATTTTCACGCTGGTGGCTTTTAGCCTTTTTATTTCAGAAGGGAAAAACAGATTGGACGTATTCATGACAGGTATGATCTCAGGTTTAGTGTTAAGCCTGGTTACAGGAGTAACTGAATGGCGCAGACTCAACAAAGCTGCTGCCGGAGGATTTAGAAGGTTGCAGGTAACCAGGAAGCAGATGTTAGTTAACTATCTGATTATAATTGGATTCATAGTTATTGTCATCTTTATCAGCAGTTATTTCACTGTAAAGACTGGCCACAACATTAGAGATATTTCTGCTTTTAGTTCAGGTTTCGTTTTAATTGTCTGGACCCAGTTTTTTGAAGTGGTTTACTGGGAGCGGAAAAATAAGAAGACATTGATTGTAGAGGAAGCATCTTTTTACGCGGTAGATGCTGAAGTAGGGGGGAGCAAATGAATACGATTAAGCAGGGAATTGTGATGGCAGTATCCGTATTCATATTTTCGGCTCTTTTTAGCAATTTTATGGACGGAAGGATTGACTGGCTATTATCCTTTGGTGTTGCGAGCGGCTTTCTTCTGGGAAGTGTCTTGATGTACCTCTGGCAGAGGGACGGAAAAAAACAGAGGATGTGATCAAATGCTGGTGGATATAGCAGATAGAATGAAAAGAATGATGGGGTGGTGCCCGGGTGTAACTCCAGCTAAATACAACACCATCCAACATGTCGATTTTGTAAATCCTCCACAAATCCCATCTGGCGGATTAAATGTTGAAAAATTTGAATCTAAAAATGTAATGTTCTTTGCTAACACATCAGTATTCACTTTTTTCTGTGTTATAAGCGTGAATCTGGTTTTGATGTTTGGCCGGAATCTGGATTATGCAGTATTGATTCCAATTCTCGTGATAATGTATTCTTTACTTTATTTCCTTGAATTAAAAATGTTTCAGGCGAGTATTTCTATTGATGAAA
>Ga0255430_10031_pt1 | contig 25284 bp, 21 predicted proteins | sample ANMaggSeSYBR02G3_FD_182660 | JGI IMG/M metagenome (GOLD analysis project Ga0255430, IMG submission 182660) | Sediment cell enrichment communities from methane seep in Santa Monica Basin, California, United Staets - ANME aggregate JGI... | ecosystem: Environmental > Aquatic > Marine > Cold seeps >...
CATAGCTCGGCCAAAGTAAATACTAATTTGTGACTAATTATCGATTTTTTGGTATTTTAATTTTTAGTTTTTTCCGTGAATTAATAATTATTAAGTATGTACATAAGCAGTATGTATATTATGGAGCAACAACCAGATATAGATATGTTCGTTAAAATACCAATTTAGTACCAACAAACAATAAATTAGTACTATTGGATAAGAAATGATATTGATTTTGTAACTACTCAGGTGGATAGGCTGAAGGCTGAAGGCTGTTAGGAAAAAGCGCATTTTGAAGCTACGTTTGGTGCAAAAATCAGATGTTTCCGCTAAAGTACGGCAATCGTACTCTTCTGACCTCTTCAGCCTTCAGCCTAAACAGCTTCAGCCTGACTACGTGAGTAGTCACTTGATTTTTAGAACAAAAAAATTTAGTTTATCTAAACGGCGTGTTTTTTCCCTGTTCGATTAAACAGGCTTGCATGATGTATTGAAATCTTATAATATAAACGCCTGATTATGCCAATTTACGAATACGAACACATAGATAAACCTTGTTTGCTTGGCAAGGTGTTTGAAGTAAAACAGTCAATCCAGGATGAAGCGCTGAATAGCTGCCCTAATTGTGCCGGTTCAGTGCGAAAACTTATTTCTCGCACTAATATAAGCACCCCTAAATCTGACAGAGAACTGCGCGATCATGGTTTCACCAAGCTTGTAAGGCGTGATGAAGGTGTTTATGAAAATGTTACTGCTCGTGATGGTGATAGTAAAGTTGTGCTAAGAGACAAACCTGAGACATTGCCGAATTTTAAGAAAACAATCAGCGACTAGCCTGGTTTTATTATGGAGGATTCTAAAATGGATAAGAAAATCCGTATAGGCGCACTTATATCCGGAGGCGGAACAAATTTACAGGCAATCATTGATTCTTGTGAATCAGGAAAGATAAACGGGGATATAACATTTGTAGGATCCGACAATCCTGACGCATTTGGCCTTGAGAAAAGCAAGAAACACGGAATACCTACATTTGTTGTGGATTATAAGCCGATAATTCAGAGCTACAAAAAAGAACCGGATAGTGTTTCGGTTCCAGATGATTTTGATCTGGATGATGTGCTTTTAAAGCAGCACCTTTTTTCATCAAATACTCCTCCAGAAAAAATTAGATCTTTTTTTACAACAAGAGCTGTTGCCGAGGCAAAGCTTATTGATAAAATGAAGCCCTATCCCTTTGACCTCCTTGTACTGGCTGGTTTTATGAGAAATCTAACCCCTTATTTTATTGACAGAATAAATCCTGATCGTGCAAATCCTCGTATAATGAATATCCATCCTGCTTTACTGCCCTCGTTTCCGGGCGTTGATGGATATGGAGATACTTTCAGGTATGGATGCAAAGTTGGTGGATGTACAGTACACTTTATTGATTACGGAGAAGATTCAGGACCTATTATAGGCCAGAAAGCATTTCAGATAACAGGTGATGATACTTTGGAAAGTATTAAAGAAAAAGGTTTAAAGCTTGAGTGGGAGTTGTATTCGGAATGCGTGGATCTGTTTGCCAGGGGACGCCTGAAAACCGTCAGAATGTCATACGATTTGAAAAACGGCAAAAAGATAGAAAGAAATGTGGTTAAAATTTTATTATAATACTTTTAGCATTAATGGTATGGCAACAAAAGTGCCCAAAGTGCTGCCGAGATTTGTAAATATTACCACTAGAAGAATACGGGTTACTTTGTTTCTCCAGAAACCCTTTACAGAAAGTATATCTTCCGGAAGGCTTTCAAAATCCTTAACTTTTGGTTTTCTTGAAACAGCTTCCACAAGCCCGGAAACCCAGCCTGCGGCAATCATTGGATTTAAAGAAGTTAAAGGCGCTGCCAGAATGGAAGACAGCACTGTAAAAGGATGGGCCAGAGCTATTATGGCTCCTAATCCAGCCAAAACCCCGTTTGCTAAAACCCACCACGTTATCATGTGAGCTCCTGTATCATATCCTCCCCAGAAAAAGCCGAAGATAAAAAGCAACAATATGCCAAAAGGAATAACCCATTTAAAAAGACCGGAGGCCAGACTTTTGGGCGGAATTTCCTCAAGGCCATTTATATCTGTGTCGGTATTCCAGTACTTCTTTATGCCTGACACATGTCCCGCGCCGACAACAGCTACTATTTTTTTCCCAGGAGCCGTCCTTATCTTATATGCAAGATATTGGTCCCTTTCGTCTATAAGTATATTTCTCAGCACTGGAAGTGATTTTTCAATATCTGCAAGAATAAGCTGAAGGGCATCTTGCTGCTTCATTTTTTCAATTTCTTCTTCGCTGATTTCATCAACTCCTCCCAGCGACAATATAAACTGAAACAGCAGTTTTAGCTTATCCCAGAGACCCATTATGCGCCAGGTTCTTGACAAGGTAATACGAATCTCTCTGTCAGCAAGATGTATTTTTGCTCCAATTGCTTTTCCTTTTTCAATAGCCTTTAACATTTCCTCGCCGGCTTTTAAATTTAATTTCCTGGCAATTCGTTTTTGAAATGAGGCAAGAAGAAGGTTGGAAAGGAGGAGAAATGCTTTTTTATCCTTAATTACCTTTATTATATCCATCTGTTGCCATTTATCCTTTTGACTGATAGCTTTGTATCTGGATTGGCAAAGCTCGACGCAGACGCAGTCCGGTTTTTCCTCCTCGATAACCGAGCTGACCAAATCCACACTTTCCCTCGATATATGGGCTGTTCCTAAAAGTATTATTTCTTTATCTTCAAAATTAAGGCGATGGACTGCCTCGTCGTTGTTAATTTCCATCAAATATCTTCCTTATATTTTTTAATCAGGATATAAGACCTGCCTGCAGGCAGAAAAATAAAATATTATATCTGTCATGTTAATGCAAGATGAAACAAAATTATAATTGTGCTATAGGAAATAAAGTGCCTAAAGTTTTGGTAGCGCCAAAGGCGCATTCCTTAACTTTAGGCACTTTAATATACTTTAGCTCACTTTAGGCACTTAAGTTTATGAGTCATATATGTCCAGTATGAAAGAGCTTGCCCTTCTTATGAGGGAATTGGAACATCAGCTAAAGACCTGCACTCGATGCGGGATGTGTCAGGCTGTATGTCCTCTTTTTGATCTGACCGGCATTGAAGCTGATGTCTCGCGCGGAAAACTGGCCTTGCTCGAAGGTCTTGCTGAGGAAATGTTTAAGGATCCAAAGGGAGTTTATGAACGTCTCAGTCGCTGTCTTCTTTGCGGGTCGTGTATGGCTAACTGCCCAAGCGGAGTAAACGTGCTGGAAATTTTTATTAAAGCTCGTGCAATCCTTACACAATTCATTGGTCTATCTCCGGCAAAAAAAACAATTTTAAGGATTATGCTAGCCCATCCTTATACTTTTGACATGTTGCTGGAATTCTTGCCGAGAATCCAAAAAATTTTTACAAAACCGGCCAGTAAAAATTTGGGCACTTCATGTGCACGCTTTGTGTCACCTTTAATACAGGACAGGCATTTTAAACTCCTTGCACCTGTACCGTTTCACCGCATGGTCCCGGCTCTAAATTCATATCCCGGCAAATCCGGGTTAAAGGTGGCTTTTTTTGTCGGTTGCCTGATCGATAAGATCTTCCCCCAGGTTGCTGAAGCAGTTATCGACGTGCTTAATTATCACGAAGTTGGTATATTTATACCGAAAAGAGAAGGATGTTGCGGCGCTCCTGCTGTTTCATCCGGAGACACGGTTACGTTTGGCCGGCTGGTGCGTCATAACCTGGAACTGCTTGATATCATAGAGTTTGACTATCTGGTTACTGCATGTGCCACCTGTACTTTCATGATAAAAAAAATATGGCCTGCAATGACAAAAAAACAGTCCGTCGGGATCAGGTCCAGAGTTGAAGCACTTGCTGAAAAGACACTGGATATTAATCAGTTTTTAGTATCAAAAGTGGGGCTTAAAAATGAAAATTATCATATAAATGAAAAGAAAATTGTAACCTATCATGATCCGTGCCATCTGTCAAAATCTTTGGGAGTATCAACCGAACCAAGAGCGCTCATTAAAGCGAATTCAAAGTACCTTCTTAGAGAAATGCCCGAATCCGACTGGTGTTGTGGATTAGGGGGAAGCTTTAATTTGCAGTATTATGATCTTTCGGCTAAAATTGGAAAGCGTAAGCGCGATAATATTAAATCAACAGGTTGTTCTGTGGTGGCCACCGGGTGCCCTGCCTGTATGATTCAGATTGCCGACATGCTTTCAAAATCAGGAGATCCGATTGTTGTCAAACATCCGGTAATGATTTATGCTGAGTCTTTGAAAAATAATACCTCTAACTAATTTTTTTCTTTTGTTTCAAGCTGTTTCTTATTGTCCTTGTCGCTTGTCACCTGACAAGATCTTCGCAGTCAGGTTGAAATTCCCATTTTGGGCAGGATATAAGCCTGCAAGAAAAACCATATTGCCACAATTATCAGAAAAATAACTATTGGTCGCATAACATTACTCCCTGGTTAATATTTTTTAAGGAACTTACTGCCTTAGGAACGGGGACGAAATAACTTCCCCAACTATGCATCACAGCTTCAGGCCGCCTTTGTCCGGTCTCAAAGCACAAAAATATTGAAATAGCTCGCTATTCCTTCAACTTTTGTGATCTGAGATCGAACAAATTCGACCCAAATCTGTGCCCCTACTTGAGGAAGTTAATTCGTCCACGTTCCTTAATCTTTATGTCATTGTAGGACAACTGTAAACCATTTCTTGTGAAAGCTATAATAAAATGCCGTAATATATTGTAAATATTATTTTTAATCCATTGGGGATTTATGGATAATAGCGCTTTTTTTCAAAAAGTTCCTTGAGTTTGGAAGCAGAAAAGAGTATCGTAATATTTATTTTTTGTGGGCAAATAAAAGCTGTTGAGCTTAAGCCCCTTGAACGTATTCGGTTAGTTGAGACAATTGATTGGGATGAGGTTAAAAAGAGGTATGAACGTTGAAAGTTCGGTTCGTCTCTCCCGCTGTGGAAGCTGGATTGGCAGTGCTTGATACACGAAAATTTTATGGCTTCGAAAAAGAAAAAACAGAAAAAAGCTCGCAAGAAAAAGTCGCACCTGAATATTAAAAATGTGTCTTTGCCTCAGCTTATAAATCATGGCAAACAGTTTCTTGAGGCTGGAAGAGCCAGAGATGCGATTTCGTCGTTAAAACTGGCAATTAAAAAGGGCGCTCCGACAGACGACATAAATCCCATGCTGTTCAGGGCCTATCTTCTGCGGGAATCCCAGCTTAGGCAGAAGGGGATGAATGTGGAAGCAAATTCAATTCATTGCCAGGCCGCTACCTTTATGCCAGCGTACGACAAGCTTTCCGACATGGATCTGATTGCCTTTATGAAATGCGCTTCCATTGAAGACTTTATAAGCGCCTATAACAGGTATATCCGGGAAAATAGCCGTTCCAGTGCCATAGAGCAGTATCTTGCAGGACAATTCCTTGTTCACCGTCAATGGAAACTGCTGGATAACCTTGATGAAAGGGTGCCCCTGAAAAAAGATGCTGCCCCGGTTTTTCGGGCAGCAGAGCTTATGCACAGTGGTGATTGGGAAACTGCTTTGGCCTGCCTGAAGCCTGTATCGAGAATTTCTCCTTTTGCTCCGGCACGCTTATTCTGTCTTGCTATGGTATGTTTTTATAATGAAGATGATTCCGGAATGCAGCGAGCGTTTTCCATGATTCCAGATGAATTTCCCATTTACAGGGTGGTGAAAAAGCTGAAAAAAAATTCTGCCGACCTTGCTTGCCTGTGGGAAGGTCCGGTAAATACTGAAAAAAGAGTTGCCGAGGTTCTCGAACATCTGAAAAAAAAGCGTTTTAAAGATGCAGCCGGCCAACTCAGAAGTATCGCCGAATTAATTTGTCCTGATGATTCGGACCGTGCAATTTTCCATCTCCTTGAACTGGTCTGGCGCTTTACCTGGGACAACACGATCAACGACTATGAATATTTTCGTCTTATCAGACGGTTGCTTCCTGAAAACCAGTCTGAGCTTCTAACTGCGAAAACCGAATTTTTTGAGTTTGAGCAACCATTAATTAACACCGGCCAGTATCTTATGCATATAGATACGGAATTTCCTGACCGGGAACACGCCAGGATTGCCCAGGCCCTGATTCTACTGCATGCTGTTGAAAAAATCCACAAGGAGAACTTTTTCGTTCAAAGCTTAGGATGCGATTTTGAATTGCACGGGCCGGTGCTGGGAATCACTTCCGATAACCCCGATGAATTCATAGTTGAAATGACATTAAAGGCAATCCAGCTTGACCCTGAAAATCGGCGTGGCTATGAACTGTTGGTAAATCTGCCCCGCTATACCAGGCAGACAAAAAAACTGGTGGAAGAAGGGTTAATTAAGATGCTGGACTATTTTCCAGATGACCCGTTTCCCTGCCTGGAACTGTCCACCATTTACTACGAAAAAAATGCCTTTCGCAAAGCCGAAAATATCTTAAAAGAGGCTATGAAGCGCGCTCCCCATGACAGCAGAGTTATTGACCGGCATGTGATTTCGCTGCTGATTTCTGCTGATAACAGCATCAAGAGGAAAAAGCTTCATCTGGCATCCAGAGATATTGAAAAAGCCAATGCATTGAGCGGTAAGGCTACTCTGACGCTGGTGGTTGAAAAACAAATACTGTTTCAGATTACAGAACAGGGGCAATTGTCCCTGTTCGACGGCAAGGTTGTAGCCGGTGCCGGAAATGTCCTATCTGTCATCGACAGGGCTGTCACACACTTGTCTCCTTTTGAACAGATAAGCACCATAGCTATGTTGATTCTGGATGCGACAGGCCGGTTCCCCGAATGGGATAAAAAGATCTTTAGCGAATTGGACAGAGCTTTCCGGCATTATGCCAAATCGATAAAGTATTTGCCTTCCGCACATATCGCCGGTTTACTCAAGCCGCTAAGTAAGAAGGTGCGGCCGCTTACCCGTTCAAGGCATATTGCCGGTGTCATTTTATATCGTTGTAAAAATATACTCAAACATGTTGATGACGTCGATATTATCCCTGTGCTTGATATCCTTGTTGATGCTGAGCTGTTTAAACCGGCTCTGGATGAAATAAAACGCAGGATAAAAAATGCCGGAGGGAGAGTAAAGGTATTGCTCGAATTTTACCAGCTTGTAATCCGGCATCTGACGGAAGAGCTGTTCATGGATCTGAAAGCTTTCCAGAAGGTAAAGGACAAAACTTCAGAATCGGATTTGGAACCGCTTCGAGCTGCATCGAGACGGCTTGCAAAACATGCATCAGGGCCGTTAAAACTCGCCCTTGAAAGTTTTGATTTCACTATGCCTGTACCATCCTTTGGTCCTATGGGCGATATGACAATGCCCTATGATTTATTTGATGATGATTTTTTCATGGACGACGACGATAATTTTTTCATGGACGACGATGAAGAATATGCTGATCCGGAAGACTTTGCTGAATTTCTGGAAGTAATGAAACAAAATCCCGGTGTTTTTAAAAGTCAGCTTGATACAATTATTAGGGCATTAGAACACTTCATTGACTCTATGGGTCTTCGGGGAGCACCCGATTTTTTAATCAAGGAACTAAAAAAAACTATTCGAAAAGAGAGCCCGGATATGGCAAACACTTTTTCAACCCTCGCAAGTCTTCTTGACAAGAAAAGGCTCAAAGCCCTTTCCAGTGAAGCCCGGATATTTCTCTTTGGAAAGGCTTAAATAGAATGTTATCAAGTTATTTTATTCTGGGACTCGACTTAGATGTTGCTGATGAAGAGATCAGAAAACGTTATCTTGAGCTTATTAAGCAGTATACGCCGGAAAAAGATCCGAATCGATTCCAGGAAATCACCAGTGCCTATGAACAGATCAAAACCCCCAGAGCCCGCATCCGGGGAAAATTGTTTGGCGCTCTGTCAGTATCAGATGCGGAAGAGGAGCTGCTTTCTATTGGACGCGCCCGAACACCGGTTCGAAGACGAGCGGGGCTCAAGGAGCTGCTTGAGGATGCGTAACACTTGAGCGCTTTGAAATATAACCGCTTCAGGTATATCTGGCTTGTTTCATAAAGCTAAATTGTTACGCGAATGCAAGTTAGGGATGGTTTTTAATGCTGAAATTTTATATAGCTAAATTCGCTAAACGCTTTAAGCAAAGTATTTTAGATAATGTTCTTTTGCCCCTTATGAAGTGGACTTGGGTTTTTTTATCCGCGAGGATCAAGGCTTATGAGTCTGACACGGCTGAAGTTCCGGCAACTAAATGGAAGGAAAAAGTCTTAGAGGATTTTAAGGCATGGATGACGGATCTGCCGGAAGAGATGCCCATTGACCGAAAGGTTGATATGGATTCTTGCGATCTATATACCTTGCTGATGGAATTTACCGCTCTGAGGCAGGAAATAAAGTTCCAGAATCGCGAACAGAACAACACGCTGAGAATTCAACAATCCTTTATTGATAGCTTGAAGGAAACACTAAAGCTGTTAAAGAACAGAACATCAAAACTCGAAACTCTTGAAGAACGTATACGCCTGGCCAGTGAAAAAAAGGCTGTATTACCGTTTCTGGATATCAGGGATGGTCTGATTCGGGGACTTAAAGCTGCAAAGGCTGCGGCTGCAACCAGACGATTGTTCGTCCGTCCGCCCCAGGGAATTGAAGGTATAGTTGAAGGTTATGAAATGGCCCTGCGCCGATTCGACCGGGCCCTGACCTATGTCGGGATAACTCCGGTGACCGCTTTAGGCCAGCCATTTGATCCTGCCTCAATGCGAGCCGTGGGGCAGGGCAATGACCCGCAAAAGGAAGCAGGGATAGTGATTGAAGAACAGGTGGGCGGATTTGTCCGACAAGACGAGGTAATCCGGACTGCTGAAGTAATAGTGAACAAATAGCATGGAGACAAAACATGGAACCAATTATTGGAATAGATCTGGGCACTACAAACTCAGAAGTTGCTTTTATTTTTGACGGCACAACGGAGATTATTACCGATGACGATAATGGTATTTTACCATCATGTGTCAGCATTGGGGAAAATGGAAATATCATTGTAGGTACTGAAGCCGGCAACCAGGCATTAATAAACCCGGAAAAAACCGTTCTTTCCGTCAAAAGGTGCATAGGCACAGACCAGAAACTTAAATTGGGTGAATTATCTTTTTCACCACAGGAGATTTCGGCTTTTATCCTTAAAGAGCTTAAAGAACGTGCCGAAAAAAAAATCAATCGTCCGGTTTCAAAGGCAGTAATCACGGTACCGGCCTATTTTACAGATGCTCAAAGGCAGGCCACTCGTGAGGCAGGTGAAATTGCCGGACTTGAAGTAGTCCGGATCATTAACGAGCCCACAGCGGCGTCTCTGGCCTATGAGAGCACCAACCCGGAAACCCAAAGAGTCCTGGTCTACGATCTTGGAGGCGGTACTTTTGATGTTTCCATTGTAAAAATAGAGGCCGGTGTTGTGGAAGTCCTGTCGAGCACTGGCGATAATCGTCTCGGAGGCGACGATTTTGATCTAAAGATAGTCGATCATCTTGTAAAACACATGGAAACTGAGTTTAATTATTCGGTAAAAGATAAACCCGCAGTTATGGCAAGACTCAAGCGAGCTGCCGAAGGTGCAAAAATTCAATTATCATCAGCACCGTATACAACTATTGAAGAAGATCACATCGGCAAAAAAGGATTTAAGGATCTTCACCTGTCGCTGGAACTGTCGAGAACGGAGTTCGAGGAAATGGTTGAAGAAGATCTTGCCCGCACCATGGAATCAGTAAATAAGGCCATGAAGGATGCAGCCATGCTGCCTTCGGCCATCAATAAAATAATCCTGGTGGGCGGGTCAACCCGTATTCCACGGATATCTCAAATGCTGGAAGAAAAGATCGGGCATCTGCCTCACAGTGAAATCGACCCGGATCTGTGTGTAGCTATCGGTGCCGGCATGCAGGCAGGAAGGGAAATGGGACTGGAACGTTCCGGTGTGCTGGTAGATATTACTCCATATACCTTCGGCACTTCCGTCGTAGGCGAAGTAGATGGGGAGCCGAGTGGGACGATGTTTGTTGCGCTGATTCGGCGCAACACCAAGCTTCCGGCAAGAAAAAGCGATGTTTTCTATACTATGTGCGACAATCAGGAAGTTGTGGATGTCAAGATATATCAGGGAGAAGCACCTGATGCCCTGGATAATATCCTACTTGGAAATTACATGTTTAATCTGACCCGGGCCCCTTCAAACAGCGAGATCATTTTGCATTTTGACCTGGATCTAAATGGAATCTTAAAAATCAAAGCAGTTGAAAAAAAGACCGGCAACAATATCAAAGCGGTGATCGAAAATGCTATTTCAAGATTTTCCGACGAAGAATTATCACAAACTCAAGACCGCATCAACGGACTCTGGACTGAAGGAAGGGAATCGGAAACATCTCTGAAAGAAAAAGTGCAAACCGAGGCTGATGTAAAAGGACTGCCGCCCGAATATACCGACATTGTCAGGAGGACTGAAGCAAAGCTGGCACAAGCTTCCGAAGACGACCGCGATGAAATGATTAATCTCATAGAAGATATTCGTGATGCTTTAAGTAAAAACCGAATGCAAGATGCAGAAACGTTTAAAAAAGAACTCGACGATATCCTTTTTTATATGGGATAGAACAAGGCTGATAATATGGAACGCTGTCCAACCTGCAATGCCGAAAATAAAGGCAAGCTCACCTGCCGTCGCTGCAAAACCGATTTGAGACCTTTGCTGGATATTGAAGAAAAATCCAGGACCCATTATAAATCAGCGGCCGCAGCTTTTGCCTGCAACGATTTCAACCGCATGTTTTTCCATGCCAAACGCAGTTTTTCGCTGATGCAAACGCCGGAAAACTGTCACATGCTTGCCTGTTCGGCTCTGCTGATCCGCCGTTTTGACATAGCACTTGCATTGGCTATTTAGTGCCCGAACGAAAACTAGAAAATTTTTTCAAGTTCAAGGAGGGCGCAAATTTTAACCGCAGGAATACATGGAGTATTTTGAGGATTAAAATTTAAGCCTGACGCAGAAATTGGGAAAATTAGCAGTTTTCGTTCAGGCACTATTTAATCCATAGCCCATTTAAGCAGTAAGCTTCCCCAGGTAAAACCCGCACCAAATGTTGAGAGAATAACCCAGTCTCCCTTATTCATCATTTTTTTCTCATAAGCATCCGACATGGCAATAGGTATTGTCCCTGCGGTTGTATTGCCATATTTGTCTATGTTTATAATCACCTGCTCTTTATTTAGTCCCATCTTATTCGTTACAGCATCAATTATTCTTAAATTTGCCTGATGGGGAATTAAAAGTTTTATATCTTTAGCGGTAAGTCCATTTTTTTCAATAATTTTTGTTGCGACATCCGCCATGCCGTTGACAGCATATTTAAATACTGTTTTACCTTCCTGATAAAGATAATGCTTTTTCTCTTTTACAGTTTCATAAGAGGCCGGCATTAAACTTCCTCCAGCCGGCATACCTAAGTACTTATATCCTGAGCCATCTAAATGAAGAATAAAATCCTCAACTCCAAGGTCGTTATCGTTTGACGGCTCTAACAGGACAGCTCCTGCGCCGTCTCCGAATATAGGGCATGTATTTCGATCCCCATAGTCAATTATGGAGCTCATCTTGTCGGCCCCGATTACCATAATTTTATCATATTTTCCCGTCTCAATAAATTGAGAAGCGGTAGCTAAAGCATAAACAAATCCTGTGCATGCACCATTTAGATCAAATCCCCAGCCTTTTGTGGTATTAAGCTCTTTTTGAACCAGAGCTGCCGTGGCCGGGAAGGGCATGTCCGGAGTTATTGTGGCAACTATAATCAGATCAAGTTCATCGGCTGATATATTTCTCTGATCAAGAACTGTCTTTGCAGCTTTGGCTGCCATGTAAGAAGTGCCTTTATCGTTATCAAGAATTCTTCGTTCCTTTATTCCTGTACGTGTTGTTATCCATTCATCACTTGTATCAACCATTTGTTCTAAATCTTTATTTGTAAGTTTCCGATCCGGAACATAATGACCGACACCCGTAATAATTGCGCGCATTAAAAGCCTCCTATATATTTTTCTTTGAAAAATTATCTTTGATTTATTTTGAAATTTAGGTTCAACTATCATATGCTACTTGCTGATGCAATATTTTTACTAAAAGTAATTGGTAACTACTCAGGTATTTAGGCTGAAGGCTGAAGGAAACTGATGCTTCCTGAGGGTTATACATAGAAAGGCCATAACTTGCGGTCGCTTTAAGAGAATATTGGCTTCCTGGAGTTTTTTCCAATTAATTTAATAGTATAGGAATTTCCATTTTATGGTCAATTTTATCAATAGGTTAGTAGGGGCGACCCTTGTGGTCGCCCTAATCGAATCAGGGCGATCACAAGGATCGCCCCTACGAAAAAAACAATATAATTACAACCTGAATGTTCGCACCGAAGGTGCGCTAATTTAAAGGGTGAATAATAATGGAAGAGATTGATGCCATAAGGAGCATATTGAAAAGGATGTATGGTGAAGAGCATGCAGACATAGCTCTTAAAAAAATTCTTACACTAATAAAAAATTTTCCATTTAAACAAAAAACAAAAGCAAAGAATTATTTTTCTCAAGAGGATATAGTCCTTATAACTTATGGTGATTCTTTAAATAAAGAGGGAGAAGTTCCTTTGAGCACACTTTGTAATTTTGCAGACAAGTACTTTAAAGGAATTTTTTCTACTATACATATCTTGCCGTTTTCCCCATTTTCCTCGGATGATGGTTTTTCAGTTATAGACTTTTATTCTGTTAATCCTGAGCTTGGCTCTTGGGGAGATATAAAAAAGTTAGACAGCAATTTTAAACTTATGTTTGATCTTGTCTTAAATCATATTTCCTCAAAAAGTAGCTGGTTTAATAAATATTTAGATGAAGAGAAAGGATATGAAAATCTTTGCATAGAAGTCGATCAATCAACTGACTTATCAGATGTGGTAAGGCCTCGATCTTTGCCATTACTAACTAAATTCAAAAAAAGTTCGGGAAAGACAGTTCATGTTTGGACGACATTCAGCTCTGATCAGATTGATCTCAATTATAAAAGTCCTGATGTTCTTGAAAAAATGATTGAGGTCCTGCTTTTTTATGTAGAAAATGGAGCAAAAGTCATACGTCTTGATGCTATTGCGTATCTGTGGAAAGAGATAGGTACAAATTGTATCCATTTAAGCCAGGCTCATGATGTTGTAAAACTTTTTCGCAGGGTATTAGACTTAATTGCTCCTGAAATTATAATTATTACGGAAACAAACGTACCGCATAAAGAAAATATAAGCTATTTTGGAGATGGTAAAGACGAGGCGCAGATTGTTTATAATTTTACATTACCGCCGCTGCTTTTTTATTCGTTTGCAATTGGAGATTCAAAAATTCTGTCAGATTGGGCAAGGGGGCTTAAATTAGAATCATCAAGCAACACCTTTTTTAATTTTACAGCATCGCATGACGGTATTGGCGTGCGGCCATTAGAGGGAATACTGCCGGATAAAGAAATTAGCCGGCTTGTAGAAATCGTCAGAAGAAATGGCGGATACATTTCATTTAAGAAAAATCCTGACGGAACAGAAAGTTCTTATGAAATGAATATTACTTATGTCGATGCCTTAATAAACAATGAAAAAAAATTAGGCGTTAATAGATTCCTTGCTTCACAGGCTATACAGTTTGCCCTTCCGGGAGTGCCTGCTGTGTATGTTCACAGCATCCTGGGTTCACGGAACTGGAGAGAAGGGGTTGAGCATACGAATAGGAATAGAACTATAAATAGAGAAAAACTTCAAATTGAAGAAGTATTATCTCAATTAAAAAATCCCGGAAGTTTTCGTTCCAGGATTTTTTCTTCTTATATAAATTTAATCAAAGTCAGAAAAATGCAGCGAGCTTTTCATCCAAACGCTTCATTCGAGGTGCTTGATGTCGATCCTAAAATATTTGCTATCGTAAGGTATTGCAATAATCAGACTATCTATTCATTTACAAACATTTCATCCAAATATGTTTCTTTGTCTTTATCTGGAAAAGGAGTGCCATCTGAAATGAAAGATCTTCTAACCGGTAAAATGTTTAACACGGATTCATTACTGTTGAATCCCTACCAGTATGTATGGCTTAGTTAGTGCCTGAACGAAAACTGCTAATTTTCCCAATTTCTGCGTCATGCTTAAATTTTAATCCTCAAAATACTCAATGTATTCCTGCGGTTAAAATTTGCGCCTTCCTTGAACTTGAAAAAATTTTCTAGTTTTCGTTCGGGCACTAGTTATGAGGCTCAGATTTAGAGACAAAAGGCATTAATTTTATTTCAGCCTAAATTGAGCGATTTTTTTACTCGACCTGCACCAATCTCTTGCGCATCAAGGACTTGCGAAAAGTTTCGACATATCCATTGGTATGCCTACGCTTTTCGCAAACCTTGCTGCATCAAGATCTCGGCACATTTCTTCGCAAAAAATCGTTCAACTTAGGCCAGACTCGTTTATTTTATTTCTTAACTTTCCGGAACATTTAAAAGTAACGACTTTTCTTTCCTTAAGAATCAAGTCAGTTCCTGTTGCAGGATTCCGGCCTCTTCTTTTTTTCTTGTTTTTGACACAGAATTTTCCAAATCCAGAGATCAGAACATCACTACCTTTTTCAAGCGTACTTTTAATAATTTCCAACAGGGATTCGATAACTTCAACAGATTTTTGCTTGGTGAAACCTAGTCTGTGAACGTTTTCAACAATATTGTTTTTAGTTAATGACATTGTACCTCCTCAAAAAACTTCATATATTAAAATCTATAGGGGATAAACTCCATGATTGTATATATAGTCGAAATAATAGTCGTAGTATCCATTATTTTCAGAACTGTCATCTTCATCATGGGATGTAATATTTTCAGTGTAAGTTTTTTCTAAATTTGCTAACCATAATTCTTTTGAAAAAGAATAAAGAACCTTTTTAAGCATTTTAGCTTCACTAATAATTTCTTTGTTGTCCTGGGTGAACTTGTCAATCCCATCGATTATTGCCTTGATACTCCTTATATATTCGGTATCATCAAGCCCTTCTTCAATATATATTTTATGAAACTCGGATATAATATATTTTGTCGTACCTTCAATAGCATCTATACACTTCATGGCACAATTTAAAATATTTATACCTAAATTGAGTAATTTTTTACTCGACCTGCACCAATCTCTTGCGCATCAAGGACTTGCGAAAAGTCTCGACATATCCATTGGTATGCCTACGATTTTCGCAAACCTTGCTGCATCAAGATTTTGGCACATTTCTTCGCAAAAAATCACTCAACTTAGGTTATAGATTTGTTTTGCTCAAAAATTTATAAAACGCAAAAAACCTTGTAATTATTTAAAATATACGGATATTAACTGTATGTCAAGATTCTTTAGGGGTGAACTCAACACTTGCAGGTTCTATGTTTTAAAGTTATGTTAATTTTTTTCAATGGAGCCGGCGAGCGGAATTGAACCGCTGACCTGCTGATTACGAATCAGCTGCTCTACCATCTGAGCTACGCCGGCATATTTATAGACTTGTTAATAAATGGGGCATCCTTCACGACAAGTCAAAAGTAGTTTACACTTTTTTTAAATTTGTACGAGTACACAAAAAATTACAAGTGCCTAAAGTGAGCTAAAGTGCCTAAAATGCCTAAAGTTAAGGAATGCGCCTTCGGCGCTGCCAATTTTATATGAATTAATAGAGCGAAGTGACTCCTTAACTTTAGGCACTTTAACATACTTTAGCTCACTTTAGGCACTTCATATTTCCGATCAAAGCTGAAATCACCTCTAAAAAGTGTAAACTGGTGAATGAAGGATGCCATAAATGGATTACTTTTTTTATGAGCCAAAATCAAGAAAATATTGCATTTAAATCCTTGATTAATCAAATTCTCCACAGGGATTGTGGAATAGATTGTATTGGATTGTCCGGATCTGATATGGCATTTTTTGTATCAAGGTTGTATTCGGAACATAGAACGCCTTTTATTGTTATAGTGCCTTCGCAAAAACAAGGCGAAATGTTTATAAATGACCTGTCTTTTTTTATAAATGAATCCGAGCTGCATGTAATACACTTTCTTTCTTACAATATATTACCTTTCAAAAAACTATCTTACCACAATGAAACAGCAGCAAAAAGGCTCAGCGCACTTTACCGGATTATTAATGATGAGGTGCCGTTAATTGTTGTTACTACTGTTAGTGCTCTTTTACAAAAGCTTATTCCCAAACAGGAAATTTGCAACTATGCTGAGCTTATTATGGCAGGCGAGGATATAGAACGTGATTATTTGATCGAAAAATTGATTTCCGGCGGGTATGTCAGGTCAGCGATTGTGGAGGAACCTGGTGATTTTTGTATAAGGGGCGGCATTATTGATATATTTTCTCCGCTCTATCCTGACCCGCTCAGAATAGAGCTGTTTGGAGATACAGTAGATTCATTGAGGTTTTTTTCAGCAGCAACCCAGAGAACTATAAAAAATATCAATGAAGCAGTCATTCTCCCTGCCAGAGAAGTGATTTTGAAAAAAGAGTCTATAGTTCAAATAATCAGCAGGATCAGACAGCAGGCATCAGATCTTGATATGCCCGTAACCAAGATTAGAAATATTGTTGATATTATCAAGAAGGAGGGGTTTTTCTCGGGGATTGAAGGCTTAATTCCGCTGATTTATCCAAAACTTGATACTTTTTTTGATTATGTTCCCGATAATGCGAATTTTGTTCTGATAGAGCCAAAAAATCTTGAAAACATTGCTATTGAATCACAAGAGCAAGCAAAAATAAACTACCAGGATGCCTGCATGGAAAAAAGGCTGTGCGTTGAGCCGGATTCTCTTTACCTGAGATGGTTAGAGGTTAAAGAGATGCTTTTACATAAGAAGCCGTTGGCATTAAAGATGCTTCCTGTATTAAGCGAGAGCTGGGACAGGGGGATGGCTTTTCCGCAGTATAATTTTTCAGTGATAAACAACACTTCTATCAACGATCAGCTCAAGTGCCGTCGCGGGGATGAGAAACAGTATTTGCCTCTATCTGACTGGATTAATGATAAGAAGCGTTTCGGCCATACCACAGTTATTGTTTGCAGCAACAGGGCACGTGCCGGCAAACTGCAATCCATCCTTTCGCCATATGGTATTCAAGCTAAGTTTGTTGATAGTTTCCACCATGTTAAACTCGGCACGAATTGTGTTTATATATGCTATGGCGCTCTTTCTTCCGGTTTTGTCTGGCCTGACCTGCCTCTGGCCATTATCACGGAAGATGAAATATTTGGAAAGCAGCATAGAAAAGTAAAGCCAAAACGGTTGATACAAACCGAACAGCTTTTATTCGAAGATCTTAAAAAAGGAGACTTTGTTGTTCACACGGAACACGGCATAGGCAGATACGATGGTTTGGTAAAATTGAAGATAGACGGAGCAACAAATGATTTTCTTCTTATTTATTACAGGGATGATGATAAACTCTATCTTCCTGTAGAACGTATGAACATGGCGCAGAAATACGTTGGGGTTGATGGAATGCAGCCGGTTCTTGACAAAATGGGCGGGAAATCATGGGATCGAGTTAAAAAGAGGGTTAAGAAATCGGTAGAGAAAATTGCAGGGGAACTTCTTGAACTCTATGCGGCGCGTAAATTTAATAAAGGCTATGCTTATAAACATATAGACAGCTATTCCAAAGATTTTGAGTCGGATTTTTCATATGAGGAGACAGTTGACCAGCTTAGGGCGATAGAGGATGTGCTGCATGATATGAAGCTCCCAAGCCCAATGGACAGGCTGGTGTGTGGTGATGTGGGTTACGGCAAGACAGAGGTTGCGCTTCGCGCATCGTTTATGGCTGTGAATAATGGGAAACAGGTTGCTATACTGGTTCCAACTACAGTTCTTGCAGAGCAACATTTTTTGACCTTTTCTGAACGAGTTAAAAATTATCCCTTTAATGTGGCATGCCTGAACAGGTTTAGAACTATAAGGGAGCAACGCGACATTATCAAGAATCTGAAGACAGGCAAAACAGATATTGTTATCGGAACTCACAGGCTCTTGCAAAAAGATGTGGATTTTAAAGATCTGGGCCTTTTTGTGATTGATGAAGAACAGCGCTTTGGTGTTAAGCAAAAGGAAAGGTTGAAAAAAATAAGGACAACAGTTGATGTTTTAGCATTAACAGCAACTCCCATACCGAGAACCCTTCAAATGTCCCTGTTTGGGATACGTGATATAAGTATTATTTCAACCCCGCCCGAACATCGCCATTCCATTATAACCTATATTTCGGAGTTTGATGATGTGATTATTGCGGAAGCTATAAGAAAGGAGTTGAAAAGGGGTGGTCAGATATTTTTTGTTCATAATAATATTCATAATATATGGTTAATTGCAGAGCATTTAAAAAAGCTGGTACCTGAGGTCAGGCTGGGTGTTGCACATGGCCGTTTAAGCGAAGATGAGCTTGAAAGAGAAATGTTTAAGTTTATGAAGAAAGAAATAGATATGCTGGTGTGTACAACTATAATTGAGTCGGGCATTGATATTCCTTCCGCCAACTCAATACTCATCAACAGAGCCGACAGGTTTGGACTGGCCCAGATTTACCAGCTTCGCGGCCGTGTCGGAAGAGCTGATGAACAGGCATATGCATATCTGTTTATTCCAGAAGAAAGCGCATTGACTAAAGATGCCAGGAAACGTCTTAAAGTGTTGATGGAACATAGCGAACTCGGGGCAGGCTTTCAAATAGCCATGAGTGATTTGAAAATCAGGGGAGGGGGTGCAATACTTGGCGCTTCACAGACAGGTCATATCGCCGCAGTCGGATATGACATGTTTCTGAAGCTGATGGAAAACTCTATGTCTGAGCTGAAAGGAGAGACGGTTGTAGAAAACCTGGAACCGGAGATTAACATGACACTTTCTGCGTTTATCCCTGAAAATTTTATCCCTGATATTGATCAGAGACTTTCGGTTTATAGAAAGCTGGCAAAGCTAACGGATTTAAAAGAATTATCCGATTTTAAGGCGGAATTGATCGATCGGTTTGGGGCCTTGCCAAATGAGGCCGCCAATCTTCTTTTAAAAATTATGCTTAAAGTTTTATCCATAAAAGCTGGAGTAAAAAGGCTTGACCTGGCAGGACAGCATCTTTTACTTTATTTTTCACCAGCTCACCAAAAAAATTCCTTTGGAATAGTTGACATGATAGTTTCAAAACAAGATAGTTTTAAGATTACACCGGACCATGTTTTTAAGGCCAGGCTTTCAAAAGGCGATATGAAAAGCCTTTTAGTTCAGGCCAGAAACATCTTGAAAGAAATAGCGCAACATGTTAACGGCTGAGTAACGATTCACGGTTCACGGTTCACGGTTCACGGTTCACGGTTCATGGTTCATGGTTCATGGTTCATGGTTCATGGTTCATGGTTCATGGTTCACGGTTCACGGTTCACGGTTGATCAAAACTGGCTACCAGCGTAAGGCGGGACAGCAATTCTTTAGATTTTGCTTGATTGTGGAATTGCCATAGAGCCAAAATAGCGAAAAGTGTTCCGCTTTAAGTTGGCAGCCAAAACTTAAAACCGTGAACCGTAAACTGACAACTGACAACCGTAAACTCTTATTAATTATATATTTTGGTGTCCTTGTGGCTGAACTATTACGACAAATATTCTGTAAAATTGTTTTTTGGATACAATTCTTTTCCCTTTTTTGTGCCCTTAGTTTCTTCATGACTGCTGATGTGCAGGGCGCAGAAGTTGTTGACCGAATTGTTGCCGTTGTTAACGATGATATAATTTTACTTTCCGAACTTGACGAGTCGTTTAACCCATATGCTGAAAGAATAATGGCGTCCGGTTATTCGCTTGACGAGGAGCGCCGGATGCTATTCAACATTCGGGAGGAAATTCTTAATCAACTGATTGATCAAAAACTTACTGACCAGCAGATAAAGCAATCTAAAATTGCGGTCAGTGATGATGAAATAGATAAAGCAATAGAGCGTTTAAAAGAAGCAAATTTATTTACCGATGAAGAGCTCAGAGAAATGCTTAAAGCAGAGGGCTTAACCCTGGAGGAGTATCAGAAGCGAATAAAGGATCAGATACTCAGGGCTAAACTGGTTAACTTTGAGATAAAATCCAAAATCGTAATTACAAAAGAGGATATAGCGTCTTACTACAAAAGCCACAGTGACAAGTATAGCAAAATAAAGGAATATCGCCTCAGTAACATAATTATGAAAGTGCCTTCTTTTGCTTCTGAAGAAGAGAAGCTTGGGGTATTAGAAAAAATGGAGATGGCTTTAACAGAATTGCAGGCGGGAAAACCCTTCGATATAACAGCCGAAGCTTACTCTGAATCATTATACGTTAGCGATGATGGCGGATTAGGTTTATTTAAACTTAAAGAACTTTCTCCCAAAATACAAGAAGCAATAAAAGATATAAAGGCAGGTGAGTTTACGCCGGTGCTTGATACTGATCAAGGGTATCAGATATTCTATATTCAGGAGATTGTTGATGCACCTGGGAAGTCGCTTGAAGAGGCATCCCTTGAGATCGAAGATATACTTTATAAAGAAATAGTTGATAAGAAATTCAGTTCATGGATAGATGAACTTCGAAAGAGGTCTTATATAAAAACTATAAAATAGACTTTCAGATAAATAATTATCTGAAAGTCTATAGTAGGATCAGGGGTCAGGGTAAAGAATAATGCTGAGTGAGCGCAATAAAATACTTGTTGAAAGCATCAAAAGATTGTTGAGAAGAGATGCTACAACTCATCTCCGCAAGATTGTAGACAAGACGCATGCTGCTGACATGTCTGTTGTATTCCGTTCTTTGCCGCTTTCCAGCCAGCAGAAACTCTTTGATATGATAGAGGACACACAGCAAAAGGGTGTCCTTTTCAGCGAACTTGATGAAGATATATTTTCTGACTTCATAGAAGGCATGGATTTGGACGAACTTGTCGAGATCCTGGAACAAATGCCAACAGATGATGTTGCCGACATAATAGGACGACTGCCAAAGGAAAAGTCTGATACCATCCTCGAGAAGATGAAAAAAGAGGGTTCTGAAGAGGTTGAAGACTTACTGCGATATGGTGATGATACAGCAGGCGGTATTATGGTTCCGGATTTTATTGCCTTGAAGGAGGATATAACCGCAAAAGAGGCAATCGAGTCGCTGCAGAAAGAGCATCTGGATGTTGAGATGCCTTTTTATCTTTATGTTGTTGATGATCATGGCAGGCTTGTTGGCGTGAGTTCATTAAGGCAGTTAGTCGTAGTCCATCCTGAAACTCCCCTTAAACAATTTATGACAACTGATGTTTTTTCCGTTGAGACAGGAATGGATCAGGAGGAGGTGGCCAAGATAGTTGCCCGTTATGATATACTGGCTGTTCCCGTTGTAGATGACACAAACAGGCTGGTTGGTATAGTTACCGTCGATGATATTATTGATATTATCAGAGATGAGGCTACAAAGGATATATTGAAAATGGCTGGGGCAGGTGAGGAATTTATCGAAACCCAGTCTGTTTTTAAAAGCACGAAAACTCGTTTGCCCTGGTTATTTGCAAGCTGTGTTGGTGGTATAATCGCATTTTTTATTATTAGTCGTTTTGAAGGCAGTTTGAGCAAACTCGCTTATCTTGCGGCTTTTATACCGGTAATAATGAATATGGGTGGAAATATCGGCACCCAGTCTTCCTCTATTGTTGTACGTGGTCTGGCAACAGGGCAGCTCAATGTAAGAGATATCTGGGCCGTTGTTTTTAAAGAACTATCTGTTGGTTTTATCCTGGGTATAGTATATGGTTTTATTATTGGCATGGTGGCTCAATTTCGTTATGACTCCTGGGGACTTGCCCTGTCCGTTGGACTTTCCGTTATCTGTTCCATGTCAGTTGCTGCCTTGTTAGGCTCTATTGTCCCTATGGCTTTTGCGAGAATAAATATAGATCCTGCCGTAGCTTCCAGTCCTTTTGTAACAACATCTGTCGATATTATCAGTGTATTTTTCTATTTTGAGATAGCCACAACCCTTCTTGGTATTTAATAAATGTCAAGTTTTTCTACGCCTGCCATTGTTCTCCGTCGTATTGATTTTGGTGACTATGATTTAATAATTAATTTTTTTACGTTAAATAAAGGAAAAATTTCAGTAATTGCAAAGTCGGCAAAAAAGAGTGTTAAAAGATTTTCAGGAATCCTCGAACCATTTTCTGTTTTAGAAGTAGTTTGCAGTTCCGGTCGCAGCAAAGGATTGCCTGTTCTACAGGAGGCAGCATTAAAACAGCCGTTTTCAAAAATCAGAACAGATATAAATAAAATCGCATATGCCAGCTACTGGGCTGAACTGATTAATGTGTGGATGGAAGATGGTAAAAAACAGGTTCAAATATATCAACTTTTTCAGCACCTTCTTGGAGAATTAGATCTTGGTTATATATCCCGGGATGCCCTGAGTATAATTTTTCAGATTAGATTTATGAAACTATCTGGTTTTTGTCCTGATTTGACTCGATGCGGCAACTGCCGAATTGAGTTAGAAGAGATCAGGAAAGGTAAGATTGCTTTTGATATTGTTAAAGGCTGTCTTATTTGTGACAGATGTTCTTCTGCCAAGTCAGGTAAAATATATCTTTCTAAGGGAACGATAAAACAGTTACTATGGGTTGAAAGCGGTGATTTAAAAAAGGCGGAAAGGATTAGATTTACAAAAACAGCTTTAAGTGAGGGATTGAAATTTATAGAGGCGTTTGTGCCTTATCATCTGGGGATGGAGCCCCGGAGCTTGAAATTCCTGAGGCAGATAAGAGGTAATTAATCTGAGAAATATACTTGAAACAGAGCATATTGAGGCATCTGCGCCATGCAGGATTGATATGGGAGGAACCCTGGATATCAGTTCTTTTCATTATCCGCTCAGGCATTTTTCCCCTTGCACATTTAACATAGCATTGGATATGAGGACAAGGGTTTGTCTTTCCGCGTATAATAAAGGTATGGTAAAGGTATCATCGAAAGGCTTTAAGAGTGTTGAATATCCACTAGATACAGTTCCTTTTGATCATCCTCTCGGGCTTATGTTTGCAATTGCAGCCTATTTCGGGGTCCAGGGCGTTCATATTCAGATTGAATCTTCATCCCCACCGAGAAGCGCTCTTGGGGGATCTTCTTCAGCGGCGGTCGCTCTTGTTGCTGCGTTTTCGAGGGTCTTTGAAAAAACTGGTGCAGGCAGCCTTTTGTCAAGAAAGCATACAGCCATGCTTGCACATGCTATTGAGGGAAGTGTCGCAGGTGTGCCTTGCGGTCTTCAGGATCAACTTGCTGCCGCTCATGGAGGAGTTAACGTATGGTATTGGCTTGATGGAATTAAAGGGCCTTGTTTTAAAAAGAAAACTGTTTATCAGAAAAAATTCTTTAAAAATTTTGAGAAACATCTTTTATTAGCCTATTGCGGGATTCCGCATGTATCAAAGGATATTAACGGAAAGTGGGTAAGTCAGTTTCTTTCAGGAAGATACAGGGAACGCTGGACTGAGATAATTGCTTATACACACAGATTTGTTGATGCTTTAATTAGACGCGATTTTAAATATGCAGCCGAATCAATGAACGGAGAAATGGCTTTAAGGAAAAAGATGACACCTGAAGTTCTTGATTCAATGGGTGAAAAGCTTGTCGATTCGGCAGTTGAGAATAATTGCGGTGCAAGATTCACGGGTGCAGGAGGAGGCGGCTGCATATGGGCAATCGGTAAAATCGAAGATATTGCAGTATTAGAGAAAGATTGGGAATCTATTCTTTCAGAAAGAAAAAAATCCTGCATGCTTGATGTAAGGATAGATTCGAAAGGGTTGCTGGTTACTTAGAGATGGGCATCCGTCGGACAATCTGAGCAATTGTAATTTTCTTCAGTTTTAGTGCCTTTTAAATTTGAGTGTAACCAAAGTTAAACAACCATTTTTTCCTGTACATTCATCAAATTATATTCATCAGGAAAAAATGTATTGTTCTTAGCCTGTGTTGTGAAAAATTCCCAGTATTCATCCCAGTTCTTACTTTTTGCCACCATCACTTCCTTCTTTATGCTTTATATGGGCAATAATCCAAATATATTCCAAGACATGAATAATATCTAAAACAAAAACTTTATTTTTTATGTCTTTAAAAACATCTCTAAGCAAAGTCCACAAATGCAAGGCACCATCCATTACACAAACCAATGGCTTATCGCTGAAGCTTTTATCTTTTACTTCTTCATGGATTTCCTCCATCACTTTTCTTTTGGGCTTCTCAATGCTGGCTATGTATCTAATATTTTGGGCTTTTGCTGGTTTACCGGTTTTGTTCTTATTTTCTTTTTTATCCGGATATACTAAGTTGCCGGCAACTTCTTCAGCAGTTCGGACATTAACCCGACTTTCGCGTTTTTCTCAAGCTAAATTTTTTCGTAAAATTGCAATTTGTTGCAATATCAATCAGTTGGAGAATTTCGGTTGTTTTGATGAAAAATATAACCTGTTGATAATAAAGGGAATAAAATTTTGGGTTCAAATGTAGTGCCTGTGTAAAGCGCTGCGAGATAAAAATATATCTTGACATGATCCATTGTTCTATGCTTAGCTGATTTAATAAATCAGAGGTGGATCAATGTTTTTCAGAGAAGCAATTTCCAAAAATTCTAAGTCGCCAGTATTGCAATTGGTCGAAAACATTCGCACCGAAAAAGGTCCCAGGCAACGACTTATTGTATCTCTTGGAACCTATCTCAAAATTCCAAAAGAGAAACGTCGGGAAGTTGCCCGCATAGTAAAGGAAAGATTATTCGGTCAACAGAGTTTGTTTGAATATGATTCTCAACTCATTGCTTATGCTGATAAAATTATAAAAAAGATTCAGACTGAAGGAAAATGGGATTCAGTTAGAGAACAGGTATGTAAATTTAAAAAAGCGATAAAAGACAAAAGTACAGCGGAAATTTTTATTGATGATGTTCAACATGGTTATGACAGAGAATTAGGCCCGGTTTTAATAGGACATTGTTTTTGGGAGAGATTAAATTTCTCAACTATTTTATCTGATTGCGGCTTTAATAAAAGACAGATTAAAACAGCGCAGATATCG
>Ga0255430_10033_pt1 | contig 24665 bp, 19 predicted proteins | sample ANMaggSeSYBR02G3_FD_182660 | JGI IMG/M metagenome (GOLD analysis project Ga0255430, IMG submission 182660) | Sediment cell enrichment communities from methane seep in Santa Monica Basin, California, United Staets - ANME aggregate JGI... | ecosystem: Environmental > Aquatic > Marine > Cold seeps >...
ATGTTGAGTAAAAATCTTATATCGAATTACATAACTCCACTCAACCCGATACCAACTTCTTTAAAAAAAACCGGAAAGATAGATGGAAAGATAAAATGCATACTTTTTGATATTTATGGCACATTGTTCATAAGCGGTTCAGGCGATATAAGCATTGCTGAAAAAAAATCACATAATATACATCGCCTGGAACAATTGCTGTTAAAATATGACATTAAAAAAAAACCACATATTATTCTGGATGATTTGTTCAGCGCCATTAAAAAAAAACATGATGAAATGCGTGAAAAAGGCATTGATTTTCCGGAAGTTGAAATCGACCGCATATGGACGAGTATTTTAGAAAATAATGATTTGGATTTTATCAGAAGGTTTGCTGTTGAATTTGAAATGCTTGTCAATCCTGTATATCCAATGCCTCATATCAGAGAGCTGCTTTTTGCATGCAAAGATTCAAAGCTTCTGACAGGAATTATATCAAACGCACAGTTCTATACTCCTTATCTTTTTAAGTGGTTACTGGGATCAGATATGTCAGATCTTGGTTTTCATAATGATTTAATTATTTTTTCATATAAATTCGGATATGCAAAGCCGTCAACATTTTTGTTTCAGCTTGCAGCAAAAAAGCTTAACAACATGAATATCCGGAAAAATTCAGTATTATATATTGGAAATGATATGTTAAAGGATATTTATCCGGCAAAAATGGCAGGATTTAAAACAGCGCTTTTTGCAGGAGACTCAAGATCATTAAAGATGAGAAAAGATGATCCAAAATGTAAAAACCTTTCTGCCGACATTATATTAACAGACCTATCTCAGCTTTTTGATTTCATGAATTGTAAAAGTTCAGCCACTAAGACACAAAGGCTCAAAGAAGGGATATGAATTTTAAGCCATTATCAAAAAGAGAAGGTAACTACTCAGCCTAACCAACCTGAGTAGTTACAACTATTTAGAAAAATATATGGAAAATAAAATAGAGTCCGATAACCAAGTTAAGATTACTTACCGGCCTGGTGAAAACACTGAAAAAGATGCTTGGCATACAGCTTTCTTTATTGAAAACCATATGGATTATTTTGCCTATCCAGACCATGTGGCATCACCGGAGCAGGTAACCTTCATGATATATACAGAAAATGATGAAAGATATTATCCCTGTTCAGACAGAATGTTTGAAGCAATTATGAGCAAAAATGATTCCTCTTTTCTGCAGGAAAAATATAAAAAAGTTCTTCAAAGAATTATGGAGCTTATTGATAGCCAAATAGAAGATGAAAGGGATAAAAGCTTCCTTGAAGCCCTTATTAAAATAAAGTTTTTACACGAAACGCAAGATGAAATGATGATTCCCTCTCGTGTAGAAAAACGCCTGCTTAAGATCTATCTTGATCGAACCCTTATTGATGACCCATTTCTCTGTGAAAAAGCTATTCGTAATAAAAGAGTTAGTAAGGCTCTTTGCTCAGAGGCTTTTAAAAAAGCGATAAATCAAGTGGATAATACTGTTATTTTAAATTCTCCGTCAACTCTTGCGGGAATTAAAGAATTTGTTGAGCATGTTGAAATCAAAAGATTATTATCTCTGTCCGTTGAAAAATCTCTTTGGGAATCAGATGAATCAAAAGCTTATAAAGAAGTTGATTTTCATGAACTGTTCAATCGTCAAATGATCGGAAATGGTGTTAAACCTCTGCTGAATTTTCTTGGCATTGAGGGTAAGGATGACCAAACAAAAAAAATTTTGTGGCTCGCTGATGAATCAGGGGAAATTATAGTGGACCTTGCAATAATTAAATATCTTACAAAGCTGGGGCATAAGGTTATTATTGCTTTTAAAGATGGGCCTCTTTATACCAAAGTTGACTTCTTCGATGCCCAGGAAGATGAGATATTAAGCAAACAGCTCGAAGGGGCATTTTTTATTGAAGAAAAGAATATAGGGAAAAACGAACTTGTCGGAATTTTAAGAAGCGATAAAAATATAATAGTTATATCAGACGGAACACGTGAAAATTTTAATCTTCTTCTTACTTCAAAAGTTTTCTCAAGAATTTTCAGAGAGGTAGATGGAATAATTTCAAGAGGCCATGATCAGAAACGGAGAATTTTTGAAAATCATTTTCAATTTACCAGGGATATATTCAATATCTCAAGAGGTCCGGATGGTTCGATTCTAATTTCCTATAAACCAAAGCATCCATCTGTAATTAAGTTTTCACATAGCGATCTTGAGAAAAAAGCAAAGATAATTATCGACCAGATGGAAGAGGCAAAAAGAAATGGGGGGACAGTCATTTTTTACAGCGGCATTATAGGTTCCATCCCCGGGAAAATACAGATAGCAAAAAAAATCATGTCTGTTTTTATTGATTTTCTCAAAGATCAGTTTGCAATGACATTTATAATCAATCCTTCTGAATACTTTGAAATTGGAATGGATGCGGATGATTTGATGTATATGTGGGAAATTGTACAAAGGAGCGGCTATATAGACATATGGCGCTTTCAAAGCTACGATGATATAGTTAACGCATTTCAGGCTATGGATAAAAAAGTTCCGCCGGAATGGGTAGGCAAGGATGCAACTTATAGTACAGGATGTACAAAAGAGATGAGAATTGCTCTTGATGTTCAGAAAAAACATCCTGAAATGCAGATCATAGGTCCTTCTGTTGAAAAATTTATGAGACGAAATGAATACGGCATAGGAAAGATGTATGATCAAAGGCTAAGCGAACTATGCCATATATAAAGGAAATCGCAACACATTGGAAGTCGATTTATTCTTTAAAGCAGCCTTAATATTTTTTCTACTTATCTTTTCCGGTCTTTTTTCAGGTTCGGAAACAGCTCTGTTTTCCTTAACTCTCTTGCAGCGCGAACGTCTTAGAAAAAGCGGGAACAAAAGAGCAGCGCTCATAGATAAGCTTCTTCTTCGCCCGAGAAGACTCATAGTAACAATACTGATGGGCAATGATATGGTTAATATCACGGCATCGGTTATTGCCACTTATTTTTTTGTATCTCTTTTAGGAGAACACGGTAAGTGGCTTACCATTGCAATAATGACACCCTTGACGCTGATATTTGCCGAAGTAATCCCAAAAACCATAGGTGTAACTCATAATGAAAAAATTGCTCCTCTCATATCCGGTCCTCTCAATACATTGGCAAAATTAATTTCACCACTTCACTGGATTCTTATCAAGCTCACGGATTGCTTCATAAAATTATCAGGCATAAAAAAACATAAACCTTCACCGACCATAATGGAAGATGATTTCCGTGATATGGTGGATTTAAGCTACAAAGATGGTGAACTGAAAATTGTTGAAAGAGACCTTATCCACAAGGTTTTCGAGTTTAGTGACACCCATGTATCTAAAGTCATGACCCCAAAAGAAAACATGTTCTGTCTTCCCCATGACATGGATGCAGAATCAATAATTAAGTTTGTGAAAAAAAATCATTATTCAAGGATTCCCGTTTTCAAAGAAAATATTAATAATATCATAGGAATCCTTTATGCAAAGGATCTGTTAAAAGTTGTAACTAAAAAATATATGGGTAAAGCTGAACTTCTGCCGGACATATGCAGAAGACCATACTTCATACTGGAAAACATGAAAGTTGATGAGGTCTTTTACTCCATGAAGCAACAACGCATACATATAGCCATATGTTTAACTGAACAAGGGAAGGTTTCCGGACTCATCACATTAGAAGATCTTCTGGAAGAGCTTTTTGGTGAAATATATGACGAACATGATCCAGTAGATGTGCCATGATTAGCTTGAATATTTTTATAATATTTCTTTGTATATTGTTCCAGGGCTTCTTTTCGGGATCTGAGATGATGCTGATATCTTCAGACAAGCTCAAGCTCAGAAGAAAGGCTGCCAAGGGCTCCCAGGGAGCCAGGCTGGCATTGAAAATGATCAATAATCCACGCTGGTTCCTGGCAACAACCAGCACAGGAACAAACATGTTCGTAATAACCGCCTCTGTTGTTGCGGCAGTGTTGTTTGAGGGCCTTTTTGGAAAACATGGAGAGATATTGACAATTGTTATTATCTCTCCTTTCTTATTGACGTTTGGAGAAATCATCCCAAGAACAATATTTCAGCAGAATGCAACTATAATTGCGCCAAAAATTTCGTATTTACTTTTTTTTGCATCCCGCATTATTTCACCTGTTACTTACCTTTTTTTCTGGGCAAGCGAAAGTTTTTACAGACGTATCGGAAAAGAAAACATTAAAAAGCTTCCATATATAACTAAAGAAGAACTCGCAATGCTGCTAAGTATTCCAGGCGAAGGAAGTGATCTAAAAAGAAAAGAAAAAAAACTTATTCACAGGGTTTTTCATCTTTCAGAATCTAAAGTTTCAGATATCATGGTTCCTCTCGTCAATGTGACCGCAATAACAAATACAGCAGATGTAAGTGATGCAACAAAAATTCTCAGCAGAACCGGGTATTCAAGGTTGCCTGTTTTTAAAAACCGGATAGACAACCTTACAGGCATTATACATGTTCTTGACCTTCTCCATGCATATGACAGCAAAGCAAAAATTGAACAATTTATAAGAAAGGTGCCTATTATACCCGAGCTTAAAAGGATTGATGACCTTCTTATTTCTTTTCAAAAATCGCACGATTCAATTGCCATTGTTGTTGATGAATATGGCGGCTCAGTGGGAATTATTACCATTGAAGATATACTCGAAGAAGTAGTTGGTGATATCCGCGATGAATATGATAGAGAAATAAGCAAAATTATAAAGCTTAATGACAATAAATTCATAGTTAATGCGAGGATGGAAATAGAAGATGTAAACGAACAACTGAAAATAAACCTGCCAAAAGAAGACTATGAAACTATTGGAGGTTTTCTGCTTAAACACATGGGCAAAATTCCTCAAAAAGGTGATAAGTTCATATATAAAAATATTAAATTTACTATAATGCTATCAAGTAAAAAATCCATCCATGAAATAGTAATAATTATTGAAGATTGAAAATTGTATATTGAAAATTGAATGAATTCTGTTAATTTTATATGAATTAATGGAGCGAAGCGATTCCACAAATTTTCACTATTCAATTTTCACTATTCAATTCACTCCTTCACCCGCTCCACATATTCACCGGTTCTGGTATCGATTTTAACAAGTTCATCCTTCTCAACAAAAGGCGGCACCTGAACAATATAATCAGTTTCAAGTGTTGCAGGTTTTGTGCTGCCTGCGGCTGTGTCACCCTTAACCCAGGGATCAGTTTTGACAACCCTGAGATTAACAAAATTCGGCAATGAAATTCCTATTGCTCTGCCGTCAAAAAAAAGAATATTGCATACCGTATTTTCCTTTAAAAATTTAAGGAGCTCACCGACCTGGTCTTCAGAGAGAAATTCCTGGTCATAAGTTGATGTGTTCATAAAGCAGTAATTGTTACCGTCTGAATATAAATATTCCATCTCCTGTTCTTCCAGGTTTGCCTCTTTGAATTTTTCACTGGATCTAAATGTCTGATCAACTATAACGCCTGAAAGCATATTCTTTAGCTTGCATTTGTAAAAAGACTTGCCTTTTCCGGGTTTAACAAAGTTAAACTGCACAATAATATATGGTTCGCCATTAATCTCAATTTTAAGACCTTTTCTCAGGTCACCGCTTTCATACATGTATTAAAATTCCTCCTCTAAGTAATACTCAGCCACAAAGACACCAAGAGACCAAGATTATAATAAAAAATTCATATCTCTTCTTTGAGCCTTCGTGCCTTAGTGGCTAAACTGTTATAACGATATTTATTCAACAAAACAGCTTTTCAGCTCTGCGCACTTCTTCAACAAACCGCTTTACCTTTTCAAGATCTTTTTGAAACCTTATGGGCCTCCCTTTAAAATCTAAAGAATTGGTCCCTGTGCAACTGTCCACGCCGACAGGACAAACACGCATTATACCATCGAACACATTATCCGGCGCCATGCCTCCTGCAAGAATAACGGGTATACTGCTTGATTCGACCAGATCAGCAGCCACATCCCAATCACATGTCCTGCCGGTTATACCAACAAAACCTTCTACGGGCTGGTTTTTCAAGCCGGAACCAGATGATTGCACAAGCAATGTATCGGTTAAAAAATAATCACTTACCGGCTCGAACATACGTGCAAATTCAATTGATGCAACCTGATTTTTCATTCCGGGCTGAGTTATCGGTATAGAACGCATCAGCTTGATTTCAGGAAACTTTTCTTTAATATTTTGCTGTAAAAAGATCAAATCTTCACAGTTCCCATATATACTGTAAAGGCTTACTATGTCTTCGCAAAAATGAAGTATATCCGGCCTGTAATAATCCAGTGCTCGAAAGATATTATTCTGCTCACTGAAAAGCATGATCAGGCTGCTCTTCGAGCCTGTAGAATCTATAAAGTTTATTGTCTCTTTAATAATCGGAATCCGCCATTCTCTTTCGGAAACAATGACACTACCGATATGATCCACCCCAAGTTCGATGAGTTTTTCAGCTTCAGATGCAGTTTGAACTTCATATATCTGGATGATAATATTGTTTTTCATATTAAATTAAAGTTGACATTTTTCGAGGTGTTTAACATATTCAAGCTGTTTGCGCAAATCGTATAAACTTTGACGGCTTCGTAAAAAGTCCATTTTCTGCGTTGCGCTGCATCCTTCGTCATTGCGGCGTAGCGATAAGTACGCCTCTCTCCTCAGGATTTGCGCGCCTTGAAACTGAAGCTTTTTACTTTGCCGTCCAAATTTCGACTTTTTAAGAGTTCATCAACTTTAATTACCATAATTAAAATTAAGGATGTGTCATGATAATCATAATAGATTTCGGCTCACAATATAATCAGTTGATAGCTCGCCGTGTTCGCGAATGTCATATATACTGTCAAATATTATCACCAGATACTGATATTGATTATGTAAGATCTCTTAAACCTGAAGGCATAATACTATCGGGAGGACCGGCAAGCATTTACGAAAAACAGAGTCCTAAAATCGACAAAGCGATTTTTGATCTTGGCATACCTGTGCTTGGAATATGTTATGGAATGCAGTTTATGATACATTCTTTGGGTGGAACTGTAAAAAAGGCAAAAAAACGCGAATATGGCTTTGCTGAACTTAAAATTAAAACTCAAAAAGATCTATTCAAACATGTAGATAAAACAACAAAATGCTGGATGAGTCACGGTGATTCAACAGTTAAGCTGCCCGCGGGATTTAAGATAACGGCTTCTACAGAAAATACAGAAATAGCGGCGACTGTTAATAAAAATAAAAAATATTATGGAGTCCAGTTCCATCCTGAAGTTCAACACACACAAAAGGGTCAGACTATTCTTCGCAATTTTCTTTTTGATATATGCGGCTGTAAGCGCTCATGGACCATGAAATCATTTGCCAGGGATTCGATATTACAAATTAAAGAAACGATAAAGTCAGAAAAAGTTATTCTTGGTTTAAGCGGTGGGGTAGATTCCTGTGTAACTGCCTTGCTTATACACAAGGCAATAGGAAAAAATCTTACCTGTATATTTGTTGACAACGGTCTTCTTAGAAAGAATGAAGCAGATAAACTGAAAAAAAGTCTTAAACAACATCTTAAAATCAACATCAGGTTTATTAATGCAAAAAGCAAGTTTTTAAAAGCATTGGCTGATATAACTGATCCTGAAAAAAAGCGAAAAATAATCGGCAGAATATTTATGGATGTATTTGAAGCTGAAGCCCATAAAATAAAGGATGTTGACTACTTGGCCCAGGGAACGCTTTACCCTGATGTTATTGAGTCCGTATCTGCTTTTGGCGGGCCATCATCTATTATAAAATCTCATCACAATGTAGGCGGTCTGCCAAAAAAAATGAAACTAAAACTTATTGAGCCATTAAAATACCTTTTTAAGGATGAAGTCCGCCTGTTAGGCAAAGAATTAGGACTTCACGAAGAATTTATCTGGAGGCAACCATTTCCCGGCCCTGGTCTTGCTATTAGAATAATTGGAGAAGTAACAGGCCGGCGACTTTTAATATTAAGAGAAATAGATGCTATCTTACTTGAAGAAATAAAAAATAATGGCTACTATAAAAAATTATGGCAGTCATTTGCCGTTCTTCTGCCTGTAAAAAGTGTGGGCATAATGGGCGACAAGCGAACATACGAAAACATTGCAGCTATCCGCGCAGTTACCAGCAAGGATGCAATGACAGCAGACTGGGCAAGATTACCTCATAACCTTCTTGGAAATATCTCAAACAGAATTATAAATGAAGTCAAAGGAGTAAACAGGGTTGTCTATGACATCAGTTCAAAGCCGCCAAGCACAATAGAATGGGAATAAGGGTTCAGGGTTTAAAGGTTTGGAGCGTGAAATTAAGGGGTATATAATGGAAGAAAAGGATACATCAAATTTTAAGATCGGTATTGATGATGAAAGCCAGGATCGCCGGTTCCAGGAGGAAATGGAAAATACGCGTATAGAAAAACTAAGTAATAGAATCACTTTTATTTCAGTTTTAATACCATGTCTTGTAGGTATTATAATTTTTTTAGCGTATCTTGATATAAAAAATAGAGTAGCAACGGTTCACGATACCGGAACCACGGATGTTAAGAATCTTTCAAAGGATCTGGAAGAAAAATTATCCGACTTAACCTCAAAATATAAACAACTCGAGGATTCGTTTTCCAAAATCGAAAATCATACTTCTTCCTTACAGACAAAATTAGACGAAGCAACAACCGCAATAAAATACATAAGGTCTGCTAGAAAAATCGATAATAAAGGGTTTAACAATTCAATATCTGAAATAGAAAAAAAATCTGCATCCATCAGCAATAACCTGAAAAATGTTTCATCTGAACTAAAGACCTTTGATACTAAATTTAATAAGAAACTGGCGAACCTGTCTAAAACTGCGGATAAAATATCTATTGACCTAAATAAACTAAAATCTGATATTTCAAAGCTGTCGGCAGTGACAGTAGACAAAAAAACACTTGATTCCGCACTTAAAAATGAACAAAAACTTTATGACCGGAAACTGAATCAATTAGAAAAAAATATTGAAAAGAAAATTATCTCCACACCGGCAACTCAGGTACAACCGAAAACCACAACTGAAAGCACAATCATAAAACCTGGAGAAATTATAGAACAGGATATCAATCAGTGATCAGGGATTAGGGATTGGATAAAATCTTCTCTATTCTTTCAATATCGTCGGGAAGATCTACTTCAGGTGAATCATAAGGAGTTACAACCACCATGATTTTATGACTATGCTCAATTGCCCTGAGCTGTTCTAATTTCTCTATGACTTCCAGCTTTCCATCTGGAAGTTTTCTGAATACCTCTAAAAATTGTCTACTATAAGCATAAATACCTAAATGCTTATAAATATCATAGCCGGTTGATGAATCACGACAAAAAGGTATTGGCGATCTGGAAAAATACAGAGCAAAGCCCTTGTCGTCAAATGTAACTTTAACATGCTTTGGATTTGTTATTTCATCTTTATTAATAATCTTAAAAGCAAGTGTGCTCATCTCAAGATCCGGAATTGTAAAAAAGGGTTTTACCAGATCGTCAATACATCGGGGGTCAAGAAGGGGCTGATCCCCCTGGACATTCACAATAATATCATCCAGGTTAAGACCAATAAGCTCAGCAGCCTCTGCAACTCTGTCAGTGCCGGATCTATTCTCTTTTGAAGTCATGACGGCATTGCCGCCAAGCTCCTTTACAGTATTGAAAATTCGCTGATCATCCGTGGCAACAATTACATCTGTTATGCTTTCTGCTTTACTTGCCATTTCATATACGCGATTTATCATGCGTTTTCCGGCAATAAGGGCAAGAGGTTTGCCTTTAAATCGTGTTGAACCATATCTCGAAGGAATAATTACTACTATCTTCATAAACTTTATTCACTCCATATCAGGATTTTATTGACCGTTAATTATAATTTTGTTTATCTGTAACACGTTAGCACTTTGATACATACCTTCTTCATGCTGTGATTATATTTTATGATTTACTGGATAGCTACAATGAAAATTGGCTTTGTTTGTTCATTTTAAATAAAATCTTGTTTATCCTGTTATCCTGTCAGATTTTTTTTCAAAGGTGTAAAAACAATGAATCTAAATTCTTTAGATAAAATCCTTACTTCTGTTGCATCAGGAAAGACAACCGTTAACGATGCAATAGAGTCTCTTAAATATCTGTCGTTTGAGGACATTGAATATGCACATATAGACCATCACCGCTCACTACGCAAGGGATTTCCCGAAGTCATATTCGGGCAGGGGAAAACATCAGACCAGATTATCGGCATATTGGAAAAGATGATGCTGCAGGAAAATATCGTATTAATTACGCGTATCAATAAGCATAATGCAAAAAAAGTGACCTCACATTTTCCGGATATTGAATATCATGAAGATGCTAATATGGCTGTATGGAAAAAACATGAGATAGCTATGCAAGGTAAAGGAATCATTGTCGTACTTTCAGCAGGCACATCAGACATACCTGTTGCAAAAGAAGCTTGCCTTACAGCAAAATATATGGGAAACGATATTGAATCAATTTTTGATGTTGGAGTTGCAGGCATCCACAGGTTATTTGATCATAAAGAATTAATAGATAAAGCAACTGTACTTGTAGTTGTCGCTGGTATGGAGGGTGCCCTTCCGAGCGTTGTTGCAGGCATGGTCAGTAAACCGGTTATAGCTGTTCCAACAAGCATAGGTTATGGTGTAAATTTTAGTGGCTTGACAGCTCTTTTTGCCATGTTAAATAGTTGCAGTTCAAATATTGCTGTTGTAAATATAGATAATGGATTTGGCGCAGGATATATGGCCTCTGTAATAAACAGGGTATAAATTTATACCTCGAAAGGCCACAATTTATAACTTTCCGAGGTATAGAAGGCAGAAAGGAGGTGAACTATTATGGATAAAAACAGACCAATGTTTGATATGGATCACGCACGGGAAATAACTGATGGAGATATGGAATTTCTAAAGGAGCTAATCGAAATATTCAAGACCGATTGTCCTGAAAAACTGGCAGAGATATCCAGGGCCATAAAGGAGAAAAATTTTAATGCTCTTGATGAGACCGCCCACTCCCTGAAGGGATCTTCGGGCAACATGGGGCTGACCTACGTATACGAACTTTCCTACAAGCTTGAGAAGATGGGCAAGTCGAAAAATATCGAGGGAGCGGATAAAACCTTAAAGGAGCTTGAAGAGGAGCTTGAAAGGTTTAATAATTTTATCTCAATGCCAGGTTGGGAGGAAAAATGAAAGCGCTCATTGTGGAAGATAATCTGAGTACGCGCCAGATCATAAAAAAAACAGCCGAAAGCGAAGGTTACGAAGTGCTGGAAGCAAGAGACGGCTACGAGGGGTGGAGTATATTTCAAAAAGAAAAGGACAATATCTACATTGCTCTTCTTGACTGGATGATGCCGGAAATGGACGGCCTTGAACTCTGCCGGCGGATAAGAAAGGCCTCTGTTACCCATTACGTCTATATCCTGTTTCTGACATCAAAGCGGGGTATAGAAGACATCGTCAAGGGACTTGAAACAGGCGGCGACGATTACATGACAAAACCCTTTGCCAGGAAAGAACTTGTCTCCCGCATCAGGGTGGCCAGTAGAATTTCAGTTCTTGAGCGCAAGCTGAACGACGCAAACAGTAAGCTACATATCCTGGCCATTACGGATCCACTTACCGGACTTTTGAACAGAAGGGAGCTCTTAAAACGCCTTCAGGACGAAATTTACCGCGTTTCCCGTGACAAAAAATTCTATAGCCTGATCATGCTCGACATCGACCATTTTAAAAGGGTCAATGACACCCTGGGACACACCGCAGGCGACATGGTCCTGATCGAAATAGCAGACAGGTTAAAGGCCGCACTGAGGCCATACGATGTCATCGGCAGATACGGCGGAGAGGAATTTCTCATCGGAGTGCCGGGAGCAAAGAACGAATCCAGAAAAAAAATTGCAGAGAGAATCCGCGCCTCAATCTCCAACAAGCCCTTTAAAATAGGCGACAACAAGCTGGATATAACCATAAGCCTTGGCTTAACAAGCGCCGTCCCGGCAGGAAACAAAAAAGACATGTCTCATATTCTCGGTGCCATGATAGAAAAGGCGGACAGCGCCCTTTACAGGGCCAAAAACGCTGGAAGAAACATGGTAATAGCATATGGTGAATAACCGGACAAAGCCTTTGATCATGTGTATTGACGACGCTGAGATGACGCTGAAGATTCTGGGTCAGCTTATCAAAAACGCAGGCTGTGATGTAATAACCGCCGAAAGCGGCAGGGATGCCCTTGAAAAGGTCAAAAAGACAATGCCAGATATCATCCTGCTAGATATTATGATGCCGGATATGGACGGGTATCAGGTCTGTTCGAAACTGCAGAAAAATGATGAAACTTCTTATATTCCTGTAATATTTGTCACAGGGCTTGAAAAAGAACAGGACAAAGCCAGGGCATTTTCCATTGGTGCTACAGACTACCTCGTGAAACCAATCAAAAAAGATGACCTCCTGCAGAAAATCCGCAAACATATAAAAACAGATACACAATGGAAAGAACTGCGAAAAAATGACAGGGGATGGCGCGAAAAGCTGCTGCCGTCCAACTTTCTTCAATTCAAGGAATTTCTTTTTGATCAAATAGCCCTGGAACCTGAAAAATGGTATAAATTCTCAAACCTTCCACCACAAAAAATCTATTTAATATCCAAAGCCGTGGAAATCAGCAAGAGCAAAATAGCTCAACTTATTGCAAAATTTCTGAAGGTTCCCTATCTTTTTAAGATCAATACCGATCATATCCGGCTGGGAGTGCTTCCAGCGACATATTGCAGGTTAAACCATATTGTGCCGGTAAGCAATGCATCCGGAAAAGAGGGCTTTGTGCTCAGCAACCCTTTTGATTGGGACCTCATGGACAATTTGATGAAATTGTCGGGTATCAACAAAAGATTCGAACTCATGATAACGGAACCAGGCAATATTGATTGGTTGTTCGAGCATGGCGAATCAGTGGAGCACAAAACGACTTTTCCGATCAAAGAAAAAAGGAAAGCTGCAGGACTTGTTTTAAAATCGGGAATCAAAGAAAATCCGGTTATTCATATTTCCAATATCCTTCTTGGCAGGGCAGTAAAAGAAAGAGCCAGCGATATCCATATAGAGCCCAAGGAGGTTGACACCGTGGTTCGGTTCCGGGTTGATGGGGATTTAAAAGACATCGTCACTATAAAGAAGAATACAGGCATTAAACTCATATCTCGCTTTAAGGTAATCGGAGGTCTTGATATAGCGGAAAAAAAGAGACCACAGGACGGGGCATTTGCCGTAATCATAGATGAAAGAACTTTTAACTTCAGAATATCCACCACTTCCACTCCTGACGGGGAAAGTGTTGTTATGCGAATGCTTGAGCCATACGCCAAACCAAAAGACTTAACCGAGCTTGGCATGACAGAAAAACAGGTTAATACCTTGATCGACTGTGCTAAGCGAAAGGCAGGGCTGATTCTTATAGTTGGCGGCACCGGGTCAGGAAAAACCACAACAATTTACAGCCTTTTGAGCAAGATAGACATCCAGATCCGAAGCCTAATGTCTGTTGAAGATCCTGTAGAATACCGCATACCCCTGGCCAATCAACAACAAGTAAATGAAAAAACTGGCGTTACATTTGATGCTCTTTTAAAGGCCTCGGTCAGACAGGATCCTGACATTCTGTACATGGGAGAAGTAAGGGATACCTATTCTGCAAAAATGGGTATTGACTTTGCAAGCACGGGACATCTGACCATTACGACTCTTCATACATCAAATGCCACCACCGCTATTTTCCGTCTTGAAAGGTTAGGGGTTGACCGGACGATAATGGCAGATGCCGTTCTCGCTGTTGTCGCCCAGGTATTGCTAAAAAAGCTCTGCCCGCATTGCAAAAAGATAGTTGCGATCTCACAAAAAGAGGTGAAAATGCTGTCGCCGTTTACAGACAATATCCCATCCATGATAGCGCATCCTGTTGGTTGTCCAAAATGCAATAACACAGGCTATTATGGACGTGAAGGGTTGTATGAAATTCTCTCCTTTGACCCGAAAATTTCTGAAATGGTTCGCGCGGGTATTTCTATTGCAGAGATAAGATCTTTTACACACACAAGAGGAGACTACCTGATAACCGATCATGCACTTGAAAAAATGAGAAATCATCTTTTTGCTCCAAAAGATATTTACGATAAGCTTCTGATGGAAGAGATAGATTTTAGAAAGCCGGCTTTGAAAAAATCCTCTACAAAAATTGAACCGTCTGAAACTGTTATTCTGGAAGCTGCTCCAGTAAAAACAACTGTTTCAGCGGTTGCGCCTGAAAAATTAAAAAAAGAAGAACCGCCGTTAATACTCATTGTTGACGATGACGATCTAACGCAAAAGCTTATTTCCCGTTTACTTGAAAACCGCGGTTACAGGGTTACAATTGCAGGGGACGGCATAGAAGCTCTTCTTTGTCTTGGCAAAGAAGAGTTTGGTCTTATACTCTCCGATATAAATATGCCTAACCTGGATGGGTTTAAATTGCTTGAGATGGTGGGTCAAAAAGGAATTAAAGCGCCTGTAATATTTATGACATCCAGGCTCGATCCTAAAGACGAGGCAATGGGATTTAAACTGGGAGCCATGGATTATATCAAAAAACCGATCCAAAAGGAAATATTGCTGCTGAGAGTTGAAAGAGCGCTGGGAAACCGTAGCAGTTAACTTCCTTACCGTTCGTGGGTTTCCCCCGCTTCCTGCGCGTTTGGGCATGAATTATCTATCAATCTTGTAATATATATCTGCTTCGATTTCATCTTCTTTGGTAAAGGTACGTGAACCAATGGTTCTATACATCTTTAGACCGTCCAGGGCCGGGTTGATAACTCCACTTATAACTACAGCAGCCTTTTCCGCCTCGCCCTGATCTTTAAGCACTATCATATTTCTTCCAAAAATGACTAGTTCTTTGATTTTATCAATAAGCTGATCAAATTTGACAAACATTATATTATTGTTCTTATCGGTTAACCCTTTATTGACAGCCAGAAAATCTCTGTCAGTAGTAATGTTGTCACCATTCTTGTAAGTACTGATTATATCCTTTATCAACTGATGGTTAATCGATACTATACAAAAGCCATTGAAAAAGGCATAAGCGGGCTGCACATCATTTCCAAAAGGCAACATAATATAGTTTATCTTTATATCGTTGAATTCTTCTTTCTGCAGAACCATTCCCGATTTCTGCGTTACTGAGTCCATGAGCTTTGCCGTTGTATCCTGGTTTGCTGTTTCCATAAAAAAAGTTAATTTAGGGATTGGGAAAAGCCCTCCTGTATTAATATCTGTCAGAATTAGCCCAAACTGATTGCCAAAAGCCTGAAATACTTCATCGAAGCTGACACCAATTTCTTTTTCAAGACTGGTTTTCATAGATTCTTTTTTTTCATCATTCAGATATTGATTTTCAAAATATATATCCCAAAGCGACTTAAGATGCAGATTATTTGCCCAGTAATAGAAAAGGGTATTGTCCGGTACAATCTGCAAAGTTTTGTTTTTCCCAGGTTTAGTAAAATATGCTTTAGCATAAACCGGTTCCAAACCCTTTTTGTCGATCATGACCAGTGTTTTGCTCTGCAACAGATCGCTGCCGTCATCGTATGACGCATATCCGATTGCTTTCAAACCTTTAAAAGCGGCTAAAGAACGTTCCATATCAGAAAATTTTTCTTCTTTGATAATTAGCCGCGAAATATTAAGGATACTCTCATACATCTTTTTAGTATTGTTATAGACAAATGTTTTAGTTCCAGAGGAGGCAAGTTTACTGCGTAAATTCTGGTAGTATTCGTTTTGATCCAGAGAAGGTTGCTGGTTTTTCCTGAAATCAAGACACTTTTTAATAGCCTGCCGGTCAAGAGTGGCAACCAGCAGACCGTCAGCCAGGGAATAATGAACGGTAATATCGTAATCCAGCTCAAAACTCTTAATCTCGTATCCAGCATAGACCTCGGTTTGAAATTTCAGGTTTTTCGTAAAAATCCGGCTGACAAACTCAACAAGTTCGGCGCTGGATTTAGGGCGGGAAATCAACACCAGGCTACCGAGGGCTTTCTTTAAACCTTCTGGTGTCAGGTGATCTATCTTAGGTGGTAAAACAGCCAATACTGTCTCCTGCCCAAAAAGTTCTTTAAACAACATACTGTCAAGGGTTGAAAGAACCGCTGATTTAGTTTTTTCATACTCTTCAATTGCCTTTATTGGCACTTCCAGATTCTGCATAACACCAGTCAAATCAATTTCCTTAAGCTTCTGTCCCAGTTTTCCCGATTTGAAACCATCAATACTCTTTTCAAGATTGACAAGCTCGACCATCAGCAGAGTGTCAGCCGGAAGCAGTTTAGCAGGTTTTACCTCTTTATGCGCTGGTTTTAATAAATAGGATGTTCCTATAGCGACTAAACCTAAAACCACAATAAAAATAATAACCTTTTTCATTTTACCTCTTCTCCCTCAATTGATATAGCCGCAAAAAGGCGCAAAATACACAAAAAGTAGATTATACTTACAGTAATATCAATTAGTTATGAGTGTAAAAAACGTAAGTTTTGACTTTCAAATAATCAAAATAAATTGTTCCATTAAATATCTTATTATGCGAATCCGCAATTATGAAGTTTTGTATATTAAGTGCTTGATTAAATGTCAATTATTTATTAAATATAATATATATAATAATTATTATTTAAAAAATATTGTAAATTAGCGCCTGGCAAATTAAGCCGTTATCATTTAACAAAATCAGTATGGGTAGAGTATGGCGAATTGAGCATTTTTAAAGATCTCATAGCATAGAACGTAGGTTATCAGGATTTTGGATTTATTATGAATTATAATCCCAGCCCAAAAAACAGGTTCAAGGAATCCCTTCTAAACAAAAATGTGTTTACCATAACGTGTGAACTGGTCCCTGGCAGAGGGTCCAGAAGCAAGGCTCAGGACAATCTCCTTGCTTTTGCTGAAAAGGCTGCCCTTGGAGGACAAATCCAGGCATTGAGCATTACGGAAAATGCGGGAGGACATCCGGCCCTTAGCCCGGAGGTATTGGGTAAAGAAATCTTAAAGCTCGGCATTGACCCAGTGATGTCCGGTTAGCTTCTTGCATGTGATTGATAACGTTTTTGTTCTTTTTTTATCGTCTTTTAATACATGCAAAAAGCTAACCGGACACCACTGAAGCTGTTTAGGCTGAAGGGGTCAGAAGGGCACGATTGCCGTACTTTAGCGGAAACAAAGGTCAATATTTCACCCAATGGGTGAAAATCGAATCGCTGGTAACCACCCGAAATAATAAGAGCTAATCGCTAATTACTAAGAGCTAATCGCTCATCTTAGGTCATAATTAGCTTGTAAATTCGTAACTGCTCAGGTTATTAGCTTGAAGGCTGTAGACTGAAGGATAACTGATATCTCCCCAACGGCAAAAGCCGTATTTGGGGACAGTATACTTAAATGGTTATGCTATTATTGGGTTTTGTGAGTATTTTTCCTAAAAGCCTTCAGCCTATCTGCCTGAGTAGTTACGTAAATTTCTGACAGAGTGCTTTTATGGTTAATTGTGAATACTGATAATAATAAAAAAGAATTTGAAACAAATTTATCACCTTCATCCAGCGGATTTCAGACCGGAAAGATTCTGGCTCTTTCCATCTGCCACTTTATCCATGACATTTATTCCAGCTTTCTTGCTCCCCTGCTGCCTCTTTTTATTGAAAAGTTTTCCATGTCTCTTTCACAGGCAGGCCTCCTTGCTTCGGCAGCTCAAATTCCATCGCTTCTGAATCCCTATATTGGAACTTTAGCCGACCGTATAAGCGTCCGCTACTTTATTATACTTGCACCTGCGATGACGGCTGTTCCGATGAGCCTTATAGGCCTCGCCCCAAGTTACGGGATCCTGCTGATCCTTCTGTTTATCACTGGTATAAGCGTTGCTGTTTTTCATGTACCATCACCGGTTATGATCTCGCGCCTTTCCGGCACAAAAAAAGGGCTGGGAATGAGTTTCTACATGACAGGCGGCGAGCTGGCAATACCAAAGTGGCAGGTTTGCATCAATGATTTACGTATATTCTTCTCCGGCCTCATAAACTCCTAACAAATTTTCGTTGGGTCTTTGCGGATACGTTGTAGCCACAATCCTCGTCTTGGATTTGTCCTGGCACGCGCAATGCTCTGTCAGGCCGAAGGTTCTTACTGCTCTTGATTCACTACAAAGTGCGAGCGAATCTTTTCCAGTTTCTTTGGGCCAATTCCTTTTACCTTGAGCAAATCATCGACGGTTTCATAGGGCCGTCCAGCAATAATTCTCGCGGCAAGAACGGGACCGATTCCTCTGATAAACTGAAGTTCTCTTTTTGTAGCGGTGTTTAAATCAAGTAAGCCTTGTGGAGATTTGGCTTTTGTTACCTGGTTCTTTATTTCCTGTAATTCGCTTTCTTCACTACGTTGTTTGGCACGAAGTTCCGCAATCCGATCAGGATCAGTCTCCGACCAAATGCCAACACATTTTAACATGCCCGAAATTTCAAGATCACGAAGTCTTTCTATCATTTCATCACGTGACACTCCATCAGGTGTTTTCCTGCCTATACCGTGAGTACGGGCAAAACCATTTTTAACGAGTAGACTCGCCAAATTATCTCCATCAGATGTAGTGATGAATCCATATACTCGGCCTTTGGCTGACCTTCCCAAGGCACTTGCAAAGGCTGTGTGAAGAGTAAAAGGTTTATCAAGGATATGATCAACAAAAGCTTTTGCTTCATTGCCAAAATGAATGATACGCTCTGTACTGGTTAATCCAAAATAACGTGTTTGCTCCCGAACCCGCTGTGCATCGCTATTAGAGCTAACGGAGATTTCAGCACAATCAACAAAATAGAGTCTCACGTTGAGATGCTTTCCTGCGGCAATCACAACAAAGCTATCCCCATCGTTTTGAGGATTTTTTACCAGTCGAACATTGGAAAACATCTGCAAATCAGCGGAAAATGATGGAAAAATGCCGCCAAACATTAATACTGCTGTTACAAATAAAAGTCTGATGACCCATTTAATCAATCCACTCATAATGACTCGATATTTGAATTAAGTGGAGCGGTCATGCTAAACCGCCCAAAAGTGCTATTCTGCTCTGCGTACGGTTACGATCCTTGATCGCAGAAGATCTAACGGAACAATCTCCAACGTATCGCCCGGCTTATAAAGCTTTTTTTGGGATGTAGCCACCGCGATAATTTCATAAAGTTCCCCAATGCCCAAATTTTCAGTGCCAAAATAACAAATGATGATGTAATAGCATGTAACTCTTTGCATCACGCAACGTAACCTAACGAAACCGGATGGGTACGCTGACAACAATCTCAGAGTTCTGGACCGGGAATCCCTCAAAAACGCCCCTGTTGAACCATCGAATAAAGCGTTGATTCGTAGCGTCGTCCACCCGAAGCAGAAGGATAATCATCGGCTGCGGAGTTGGGAGAGGATTCTGACCACCATCATGAATACTGCCTTGGAAATGCCCACTCTTCACATAAAACTTTGGCCAATGGAAATCTGGTTTGTTATTCCCTTTGACACTTGCGATCGATACCCAATAGTGAAAGTTGGCGGCCCTACTTTCGTTGTAATCAGAGATGGAACCCGCTACAGGAAAGTCAAGTCGGTTTTGGATCAGAGTTCCCGCTGGTGGCTCTGTAATCACCGCATCGGCATCCGCCATTGGGCACCACACAAAAATTCCTAAGACGACCGGAATGAAAACCGCAAAAACGAGTTTAATCTGCCTCACGATAGGCTCCTCTCTTCTCAAGTTTGAGTTCATAATTATGGAAAGACTACCGACCATAACACGCTTACGTCAACAAGATGCGGCCAATAAAGACCAACATATTGCACTGGGCTCAAGGTGTGATCTGCGAACAATTTCCTCGATACCGGTCCTGCCTCAACTAAAACAAGAGAGCCTGATTCCACACCACAAGGAACGGTTAGCCGGTATTCGAATTTTTCACCCGCGCCAATATCGTGAGATAGCTCTATTTGTGGCCAGACCTGTAATCCGCTATGCGTACCAATCCACCAGCTTCTATTCTTGCTAACTATATCAATGCTCCCGCGGATGATAAACTGCAGCGGGTCTGTACCCTGTACATGATCGACTTCGATTGAGGCCAAAGCCTCACCAGGTCTGCCACTTCCCTTCACAAGTTGCGGTGCCAAGCCAGGCGGAAGCCTACCCTCGACCCGTAGTTTCTCTAAGTTTTTTCGTTGGTCTTTAACTATAGCTTTCAAAGTATATAGGATATCTTGTTCGTTTTCCACTACGGTCTTCAGGCTATCTATGATCTGCCGGTTTTCGGCTTCGTTCTGAATGAATGCGAACACAGCAAACAGAAGACTGGCAATAGATAGCACCATAACTAAGTCGAAGACATTTCGGTACCTCTGCCACCACCCAATCGGCATACCTATCCAAATCCACAATCGGTTCACCCAGGCTTTGTTGCAAAGCTTAGTGACCTGGACGTGTAGCCAGCCCCCCCTTTCTCCATTATTCTGGGTCATTACGAACCCGGATCTCCCCAAGTTTTTCTCAAGTTTTCCATGGTAGAAAGTATAATAAATGCAACGACAATCAACCCCAATATTTCACATTCCTCCGCCTATTCTTGCCACAGGGTGATTTTTTGTTCTTTGCTTCGCAGTGACTTTTAATCTTGCTATCTATAAAAGCTGTGCTTGCCTGATTAGCCTACCAGGTATTTTTTACGATAATCAAGTTTTCCAAGATTGGTCGTGCCTTCTCTGGAAATGCCTATTAACTGATCAATTATATCGGGTAAATAGTAAGCTGGAATGTCATAATGCTCAATACTCTTAAGAATACGAATTATCGCTTTAAGCCTCCTTATAATGCAATTTCGCTTGACACTTCCCTGAAGGAGGTATTCATAATGCCAATGCCCTTTTTTCTTAGGGTGGCAACGAAGCCGCCCTGTTATAAACGAGGTGAATGGTATTCATCCCTGATTTAACAAGCTGAATTGTTATCTATATACCCAATCTTTCAATCCACATAGTGGGAAAGTCCCAATAAAGGGCATCTGAGGATGGCCTTAGCTCTAACACAGTTTGCCTCAGCTCACGCAGCCATCCCATTTTGTCCCTTACGAAATTCTTTTCACTAATCCTTACATCTATGGCAACCCCGCCACAGCTTGGCAGCCGCAACTGGGCTATCTGGTAGCCTCCGGGGAAGTCACGACGGTGCTCAAATTCCTTGACATGAGACAACCCGGGAAGGGTGCGGTTGACATAAGTTCTCCTTATGTGGTATCGATTTAGCAGATAATCAAGATTGACGCCTGCCTCTAAAGGTGCAGCCTGAAATTTCATCACCTTTGCCAGGGCTACAAACCTGAAAAGGCCCTCAAGTTCGGCATAAATTTGTCTTTTCTCGGCTATCTCGCTGTATTTTATGGTAAAATTCTCTGAAAATCTCTGGGCGAAGGGGTTTGCCTGGCCAGTACCAGCTACTTGTCCCCTTTTGGTGATAAACTCTTCCTCAGTTAAGAGTTTAACCTGACATTTCTTAATGAGAACTACTCCTTTGTCTTCTACGTATCGGTTCTCTCCCGGGAAGAACCAGAATCTGTTAAGACAGCTAAGAGACATAGAAACAGGTCTGCCCTGGATGACATCCTCTTTGGCTTTATTTAATGTCATATCGGTAAGGCTTTCAAATCCCCCAATTCCCAGGGAAACAGAACCATTAACAAGCCTCTTCATGTAGTAGTCTGCATCCACCGTGATCTTGGCAAAGTGGGTATCAAAAGGGGTGCCCAGAACTCTCACCGTCTGGGGCTCACCACAAATGGTGGCCCACTTTTGAAGAGTATTTTCTATTTCTTCTGCACCTGACAGAATCCTACTGCCCACTTTTTGAAGTCTCTGTAAGGTCTCCGGATTAGGATCAATAGAGCAGCCAGGAGCAGAATAGTAGTAGGTGTTTCCTCTCAACGGCGCATATTTCCACCAGGCATTCCGAAGGGCAACCACAAAGTCCTCAAGATAGAGAGGAGGAGAGCTATCATCAACTCTTCCTACCAGGATAAGGTCTCTTTTTTTTACATCAATCACAAACCCGCATATCTTCTTTAAACCACAGAGCTCAAGAATGTTTTTAGGGCATTCCGCTTTAGCCATACACTCTTCTTTGGCCTTTTCTTGAAGCACCTTAAGGGATACGGCACGACCATTGGAAGGCTGATCTGAGCTCGGCTTATGATTAGTAGCCAGGGTGACTGTGGTCATAAAGAACGCCAAGAGTAAAACTACAAAACATATCCGAAATATACTCAATAATCTTGTGCTTTGCATCTTTATTCCTCTGTTTCTGAAATATCTACAGGCCATGAAAGGGTATCGATTGAAGGGCGGGAATCTATGGTTTTTTTCTTCAGTTCATTCCCTCCTCTGCCCGCATACATCAGTTCTGGGTCAATATACACCCCTCCAAGCTCTATTTTTCCCGACTCCTTAAATCCCTCAATTTTCTCAGTACTGAGATCTTTTTTCATCTGAATGAGGCTTTGATTTAGATTATAAGCGACTGTATCTAACTCCTGAATATCTTTCTTACTGATGCCATTTCTTCTAAGCAGCTCCTCACCATAAACCTCACTGATTGTTTGTACAGGGAGTCCGTCATAGATTCTTCTTTCCTGTAAAGTGTGCCATTGATTTACTAACTGCTCTCCCTGACGTCGCCAAGCAACGACAGCCTTGTTAAACACCGGCAAAGTGGCTTTTCTTAACAGTTTTGCTCCTGTGCCGGCAATAGATTGATAGACACTTGCCGCTTCAGGCCCACCCACCATGTAGCCCACAACGGCCCAGCAACCCTTGTTTAATCCATCAAGGTAATTTGTAATCGTATCAATATCGGCTTTGCCACTGCCAATATGCATAGAAACCGCTCTGGCAAATTCTTCTGCACCAAAGGTAGCAGGCAAATTAAACGAAGAAGGCAATTTCCCAGTCTCTTTCAATACATCAACCACACCAGGCATTTTCCCTAATCCAAACTTACCTATCTCCTCCAAGGTGTATGATCTTAGAACGGTGAATCCTTTTGCGGGCGACATTTCTATATCTTTCTGAAGTGCAGTAGAAAAATCGTGCAGGACTTTAATATTGCCCATCAGAGTGATTTCGTCTGTTCCGTCTATATAGTTGAGTGCCTCCTCTAATGTAGATGCAGTCTCAAGGCAGAGTTCTGCCGCCTTTCTATTTACCACAACCGTTTCGTTTAAATCACTAAGATTCCCAGCATACACAGGATGTGCGGTTATGAAACAAATCAAGAAGATTACAGGCGGCAGCATATAGTGCTCTCTGTAGTCAGAGCCTCTTTCTTTCGCTCTTTTCATGGGATCCTTCTTAGGCAATCCCTAACGTTAGTGAGTGATAAGAAGTCGCTTTTGGGTCAAAAATCAATATAACAAAAAGATGGCCAACCTGGTAAGAATGTCTGTTGATCCGGTGGGTAAAAATCCCGTTGAACTGGCTCATGCTCAAAGAAAGGTCTCCTTGTGGTCCATCATAAAGACGGCAGTGTTATGTTGAACTCACCATATGATTGCCCACCTCTCCATCACCTTGCAAAGGATCTAAAGGTATATCACCTTGTCGCTATCATCACAGAATATGTTTGCTCCAACGTCACACGTCCAGCTCACATGACAGAAAGCATCAGGAAATTCTATGCATAATGGCTCGGCCATGACAGCGTTCGATGCAGTGAAAACTGACTTTTCAAGTCTCTGACCCCTTTTTATAAGCCATTCTTCAAATGTGTAGATGTAAACGCTCTTCCTCAACTTTTTCATATTATCTTAACGGCGGTAGCAAACGATCTTGCTTTTGCATATTCTTACGAAACCACTCCTTGATGTCTCTCCAAGTTCTATGAATCAAGTCTCTGATATCTGATTCAACTTCTAATCCTAATAACGACGGGATAATCCCTATAAACATCTTAACCTTTACTGCGGGAGTTTTTCCCGGAGCTTGCAATATTTGCTGTATTTCGTCAACTTTTTCTGTCAGCGATTTTACATTTGAATTTAAAGTGGATTGGTTTTTTTCTTCCACGAATGCTTCCATTTGTTCACTCGCCTTTTGTATAATAGCCAATAAGTCTTCGGCATCATTTGCTGATATAACATGTTCAAAAGGCAACTCATGCAATAGTTGAGCATATTCTTGTTCATACTCGCGAATTTGCTCCAGGCATTCCTTCTTCTTTCGTTGATATATTGGCTTATGCGTTTCGTCAAGTGTATTATCTCGGCCTTTTTCCGCCGCAACTAGCTGTGCATCGAGGCCTTCTAAATGTTCCTCCAAATTCTGAAGTCTTTTACTCGTTCTTTCGTCAACCATCACACTTCC
>Ga0255430_10037_pt1 | contig 24008 bp, 30 predicted proteins | sample ANMaggSeSYBR02G3_FD_182660 | JGI IMG/M metagenome (GOLD analysis project Ga0255430, IMG submission 182660) | Sediment cell enrichment communities from methane seep in Santa Monica Basin, California, United Staets - ANME aggregate JGI... | ecosystem: Environmental > Aquatic > Marine > Cold seeps >...
TGGTTTAGGCGGCACGGAGCGGTAAACAAAATCACTCTTACGGCGTGACCAAGGGTGTGCATGGCCTCCGGAACTTGTTCAAGGCGCCTCAATGAACGGAAGATATTTATTCTTGATTGACAGGAGGGGTGATGGAAACAATGCCCAAGACTGAACAAAGAAAAGCCATAAGCGGTTGAAGGAAAAAATAGCAACGTGGAGCAATAACAATGACTCGAAAGGCAGGAAGAAAAAACGAAGACATAAATTCCGATCTTGGCGAAATCGTATTGTATCAGTCTGAGGATGGGCATACTTCCATGGATGTTCATCTCAAGGATGAAACAGTATGGTTGAGTCAGGCGCAGATGGAGAAGCTTTTTCAACGGGACCAATCGGTTATTTCCAGGCATGTGAATAATATTTTCAAAGAAGGTGAACTGCAACGGCGAGGCAATATGCAAAAAATGCATATTGCAAATTCAGATAAGCAGGTTGCGTTTTATAATCTTGATATTATCATTTCTGTCGGCTACCGGGTAAAATCTCAACGCGGTACTCAGTTTCGCATCTGGGCTACCACCATTTTAAAAGACCATTTGGTACGTGGTTATTCGCTTAATCAGCGCAGATTGTCCGAGAAAAGCGTGGAAGATGTGCGGCAGATTTTGAGTCTGCTTGCTGGCACCCTGGAAAGTCATAACCTTGTCAGTGACGAAGGACTGGCCGTTTTGGAAGTTGTCAACCGCTATGCAAGGACATGGCAGCTTCTTTTGCAATATGACGAAAACAATCTGCCGGCTCTGGAGACAAAACACGTTGCCAAGTCCGGCCTGGAGATTGATAATGCCCGGCAGGCTATTGCCGCCTTGAAAAAAGAATTAATGGTCAGGAAAGAGGCGAGTGAAATTTTTGGCCAGGAACGTGGTAATGCTCTTTGCGGAATTATCGGAGCAGTGCAGCAAACATTCGGCGGTAAGGATCTTTATCCAGGTGTTGAAGAAAAGGCGGCCCATCTCCTCTACTTCGTGATCAAGGATCATCCTTTCACGGATGGTAACAAGAGGATCGGCTCTTTTCTATTTCTGTTGTTTCTCAAGAAGAATGACTTGTTGGATCAAAAAAGCTTCAGCAACAAGGCGCTCGTGGCGCTTGCCCTTCTGACAGCCGCTAGTGAACCTGGACAGAAAGAATTGATGATTCGGCTTATTGTAAACCTTATTTCGGAGGAAGGCTGATACTGAAAAGTTTCAGGATTTTTTTCATATGTACTCAGAAGATGACCTCATTCCCCTATCTGCCTTGCAGCACCTGATTTTCTGCGAGCGGCAGTGTGCTCTGATTCATATTGAGCAGGCGTGGGCAGAGAATCTTTTTACCGCAGAGGGCAAGATTATGCACGAAAGGGTTCATGAGGCGGATCGTGAATCCAGAGGCAAGGTTCGCATCGAGTATAGCATGTGGCTTCGCTCATTGCGGCTTGGGCTGATCGGCAAGGCGGATGTCGTCGAGTTTCATCGGAGGCCGGATTCGTTTAAAGCAGGATCGAAAGTATGGGTACCGTTTCCTGTGGAATACAAACGCGGTAAACCGAAGAAGGACAATTGCGATAAGGTGCAGCTTTGTGCTCAGGCGTTGTGTCTGGAAGAAATGCTAAATGTTGAGGTTCCGTGCGGCGCGCTTTTTTATGGGAAGAAGCGTCGGAGAACAGATGTTACCTTTGATAGCGCATTGAGACAGCAGACCGAAGACACGGCAATGCGTCTCCATGAACTGATTGCATCAGGACGGACTCCAAAACCAGTCTATATGAAAAAGTGTGACAGTTGTTCACTAATGAAGATATGTCTGCCGAAAACTATTGAAAGAAAGCGTTCCGTAAAACGCTACTTGTCGGGAGTAATTCGAGAATCATGAAAAAACACCTTAATACCCTTTTTGTAACTACGCAGGGAGCTTATCTCGCAAAAGAAGGCGAATCGGTTATCGTAAGGGTGGAAAAACAAACCCGCCTGCGTATTCCTGTTCATACGTTAGGAGGGATTGTCTGTTTCGGCAATGTTGGTTGCAGCCCATTTTTGATGGGATTTTGCGCCGAGCGCGATGTGGCTATCAGCTTTTTATCTGAGTATGGACGTTTTCTTGCAAGGGTGCAGGGGCCTGTTTCCGGCAATGTCCTGCTTCGGCGGGAGCAGTATCGCAAAGCCGATGACATGAAAATTTCTGCTGAAATGGCAAGAGCCGTGCTTACAGGAAAACTTGCCAATTGTCGCACCGTATTGCAGCGGGCGCTGAGAGACCACTCCGACAAGCTTGATACAGATCAAGTCAGTCAAGCGTCAAGGCAGATTAGCGGTTCTCTGAAGCGTTTGCAGGAAGATGTACCTTTGAATTCCATGCGAGGCATTGAAGGTGATGCAGCGCATGTCTATTTTAAAGTGTTTGACCATCTGATTACCTCTCAAAAACAAGACTTCTTTTTTCAGGATCGAAATCGGCGGCCACCATTAGATAATGTAAATTGCCTGCTGTCGTTTTTATACACACTTGTAATGCACGATGTCCGTTCTGCCCTTGAATCTGTGGGATTGGATCCGGCTGTCGGTTTTTTGCACAGAGACCGTCCCGGCAGACCGGGCCTTGCGCTTGATTTGATGGAAGAATTTCGTCCTTTTATTGCAGACCGTTTGACACTTTCATTGATAAATCTTTCACAGGTGCAGAAAAAAGGATTTAAAAAGTCAGAATCAGGCGCTGTATTGATGGATGACGAAACAAGAAAGACCGTTTTGGTTGCCTATCAGAAAAGAAAACAGGATGAGATAATGCATCCGTTTATTGAAGAAAAGGTCACAATCGGTTTGTTGTTTCATACGCAGGCTTTATTGCTGGCTCGATACTTGCGCAGTGATCTGGATGGTTATCCGCCTTTTATCTGGAAGTAGGAGAGAGATATGTTTGTACTGGTCAGCTATGATGTTGCCACAAGTAAGGACGGAGGGCAGCGGCGTCTGCGCAGGGTGGCAAAAGCGTGTCTGGATTATGGGCAGCGGGTTCAGTATTCCGTTTTCGAGTGTATTGTCGATCCTGCACAGTGGACAGTCCTTCGCCAGAGACTGATTGATGAAATTGATCCAAAGGAAGACAGTCTGAGGTTTTATTTTTTAGGATCAAACTGGAAACGTCGTGTAGAGCATATTGGAGCTAAAAAGGCAATTGATCAGGAAGGGCCGTTGATTGTTTGAAGATCGTTTGCGAACCCGAAGCTCACAAATAGCTGTATACGCTATCGCTCCAGCAGGGGCTTTACTTGAACGCTGTATATTGCCAATGGGGTTCGCACTGTGTGTAATATGTTGTAAATAAAGAGATTTTCGATAGTGTTCTTTGACAATCGAATATATTATATATTGAGAAAAGCAGTTTCGCAGATAACAAGAAATAACTCCTTTAAATTAAATTAGTTAGAAAGAAACGGTCGCTCCCCATGCGGGAGCGTGGATTGAAACCGGTCGTTTGTCTGTGAAAATCGGTGTTTAAAGAGCTAAAGTGTTGCGCTACTGGAAATGTTTTGGAATTCAATTCAAGGGGAAGGGGTACGGTTTAAGATTCTAATGATTTTGGGTTGATATTCATCTTTCTTGGATAGCTCTTTTCCTTTTGCTTTAACAAAGAAAAATGCGGCAAGTAGAAATAAAGAACCAACAAGCACCGAAAATATTGACTGATCGTAATTAAATATCGGCGCAATTTTATCGCCAATAACCACCCCAAGGATTAAAAATAAAACCGGAACCATATAAACGAGAAAAGATACTTTTAATAATGAGGACGTTTCAAAGCTGATAGTAACCCTGTCATCGACCTTTGCTCCCACAGCATTAATCGCTTCTACCTCCACATCATCATCAGACCCTCCTCCGCCAACAGTATCGCAGAAACCTTTTGCCGAGCACGACTCACACGCAGCGGATTTAGTGCATTTAACCCATGCCGTAGAAGAATAAACCTTTGTTACAATGCCTTCTTCAGTTGCCAAAATATGTAGCCTTTATTGTACCTGTTAACAGGTGTCAGAGATTGGGTTTCAGTTAGATTTTATAACTTTAGTGCGGCGAAGAAATTTAAGCGGTATTTTCTTTCCAGACAAGTCAGGGGAACTTTTTGCAATATGTTTGATTTACAAAAGTCCCCCTGGTATTTAGTATTTTTAAACCATTCCTTTGAATGCAAAAAACGCAAGAGAGAGCATTCCTGCGACTACAAGCGCAATAGCAGTATCTTCGAGCGGTTTTGGGACCCTGGCCAGGAGTACGCGTTCACGTACACCCGCAAAAAGAACAAGGGCAAGACCAAAACCAGCCGCATAACTAAATGATGTAACAAGGCTCTGCACAAATGTATATTCTTCATTGATATTTATCAGGCAGACCCCCATTACAGCGCAGTTGGTTGTAATAAGCGGCAAAAAGATTCCAAGACCTTTATACAGCGCCGGAATGCTCTTTCTTAAGAACATCTCAACAAACTGGACAAGAGAGGCTATTATAAGGATAAAAGCAATGGTTCTAAGATATTCAAGTTTGAACGGTTTTAAAACATATGCCTCAATAAGCCAGGTTATAGAGCCGGCCATAACGAGAACAAAGATAACAGCCATACCCATTCCAATTGCTGTCTCCATTTTTTTTGATGTTCCCATAAAAGGACAGCAACCCAGATACTGGGCAAGCAAGATATTGTTAACAAGAATGCAACTTATAGCGAGGAGTATATAATCGCCCATTAGATTTTCTCCTATTTATTTTCCGCAAGGTTCATCAAAGACAGCATGAGTCCAAGACACACAAATGCGCCGGGCGCCTCGATCATAAATGTAAAAGGCTGAAAGGATGCCCCAAATACAGGTATTCCAAAAAATGTGCCGCTGCCAAATACCTCCCGCAAAGCGCCGAGGGCAACCAGGGAAATAGTAAACCCGACGCCTATTCCAAAACCATCAACTATTGAACGGACAATGCCGTTTTTATATGCAAATGCCTCGGCACGTCCGAGCACAACACAGTTAACGACAATAAGGGGTATAAATATTCCAAGCTTTAAAAAAAGCGCATATGTATAAGCCTGCATAAGAAGTTCTACAACTATAACAAATGTGGCGATAATTACGATAAAACAGGCTATTCTTACTTTTGAAGGAATTATGTTTCGCAGCAATGAAACCAGCATATTTGAACATACCAGGACAAAGATTACAGCCACTCCCATTCCCAGTCCGTTTTCTACAGATTTAGTAACAGCAAGAGTGGGACAGAGGCCGAGCACAAGCCTGAATGGTGGTATCTCATCCCACAAACCTTTGACGAATTCCTGAGTGATAGACTTAGCCATCTTTTACTCCCTAGTTAAATTCCTTTATTTTTTCAGCAATCTGAGGTTTTAAACGTTTATAAATATCTGCGGCATTTGTTACTCCACCGCAAACACCGCGTGAGGTAACAGTGGCTCCGGATATGGCGTCGATTTGTCCTCCGTCCGGTTTGACCTTACAAGGTTCAATTGCAGCTAATCCCTTGAATTGGTTTGAAAAATTAGGATCTGTTTTTGCTTTTGAACCTATGCCTGGCGTTTCACTGTGGGTGGTTACACCCATGCCGATAATTTTGTCATCATTTATGTTTACACCAACCATAAGACCGATATCACCGCCAAAACCCTTTCCAAAGCCTTCAAATGCAACAGTATTGGGCTTTCCGTCAAATACACCTACAAAGAAGCTTCTTTCAATATCGCCGTCATTAATTTTAAAGCGGTCAACAATAGGATCATTGGAGCATCCCTCAAGAATATTCCTTATTGCGGGTCCTTTAACAAATACTAACTGCTGGTATTCGATTTTATCTTTAGTTCCTCCTCGGATTGCGGCAAGAAGGCCTCCTGAGAAAGAGCTAAGAACAGTTAGAACTACGATCATTTTTATTATTTCACGCATTTTAAGCTACCTTTCCAATCGCTTTTGGTCTGATTTTATCTAAAAGCGGATTTACAAGGTTCATAATCAGGATCGCAAAGATCACACCATCAACATAAACGCCGATATTTCTGATGAGTACGGTCAAAAAACCTGTGCCGGCACCGTAAATAAGCATGGGAATAAAATTAACCGGCGATGAGGAATCTTCGGTCGCAAGGAAAAAAGCGCCAATCAAAGTATAGCCGGCAAAAAGATGGACAGCCGGGCCCGCATAACTCGCAGGATCGGTCATGTTAAATATCAGAGCGGTTATAAAAACACCGACTAAAAAGGAAAGAGCTATTTCCCACCTGATGATTCCTCTGATAATGAGATAGCTTCCTCCGGCAATAAGGCCAAGACCAAAGGTAGAGCCTATTCCACCAGACTGTTTGCCCATTAAAAGATCACCCATGCTGAATGAATCAACAGCAGATACGCCAAAATGTTTCATAGCGGCAAGGGGATAAACCATGGCGAAATCCAAATCATAATTTATAAGAGCTTCGTTAAAATCAAAAATGTCTTTCCATGATATCATCAGAATGGCCATTGCAACAACAACAGGATTAAAAGGATAGGCACCGATTCCGCCATAAATCTGTTTTCCGATAATAATGGCAACAAATGTTCCTATTATTACAAGCCACCAGGGCGCTGTTGCCGGCAAAAGCATGCCGAATATCATCCCGATAATGGCTGCATTACCGTCTCCAACAGTAACTGAATGTTTTGTTATACGACAAAAAATAAATTCCCAGATAATTGCCGAGGATATGGAAAGTGACACAACGCCGACAGCCGACATGCCATAGTAAATAATGCCGAGCAGTATAGCCGGGAGAGCAGCGAGCGCCATATTATAATTTCGTGTAGATATTCTGCTTCCATCATGCCAGAAAGGGGCATGTGAAACTATAAATTTGTTATTATCAACCATTAGTTGCCTCCGCTGTATTAGCCCTGCCAAGCTCGTATTTTGCCGACCTGATATACTGGAATATCGGCATTCCAGATACACAAACATAACTGCAAAGGCCGCATTCAATACATGAATACAGATCGTACTGATCTGCAGCTTCTTCATAATGTCCGCCTTCAAGCAAACGGACAAGCATGCCAACCTGAATATTTGCAGGGCATACCCTTATGCAATCGCCGCAGTTTGTGCATGGGTAATCTGAAATAACAGGTATATCGCCTTTATCCTGTACGAGAATGGCATCTGTGTCGGGCTGAACCGGATGATCCTCTGAATAGACAGAAGAACCTGTCATGGGGCCGCCGAATATTATCCTGTCATTTTCGTTCAGGGTAATATTAAGAGCCGTGAATATATCGCTTGCCGGTGTTCCGATTCTGGCCGATACAAGTGTTTTAGAACCATCTTTATTGACCAGTGTAAAGGTTTTTGTTACAGGTAGTTGGCCGCTGTTAAAAGCATTTCCGATAGATGCAACTGCTTCAGCGCTGATAAAACAGACTCCGATATCTTCAGGATTTTTTCCGGCCGGCACAACCATGCCCAGGATATTTTTCATAATAAGATGTGGGAGAGCGGACGGATATGTATCATTAACCTGTTTTACTTTTTCACCAATTGCGGAGAGTTCATGCATCTGGTTCTGTGAAGCGACCATTATAATATCTTTAACATTGGTTGCTGCTTTCAGGATACTTATTCCATTTTTTATTGCATCAATATCGGATTTAACAATATACTGATTTGTTGCTATTAATAGATCGCTGTTATTACAACAAACAACGATTGTATTTATAGGTTTGTCTTTGTCGGAAAACAGCTTAACCGGAGGATTGCCCGGAGCAAATGCAAGAAAATTTTTGATGGTTTCAAGAGAAGAATCCTTTGAGATATCCTTGAACTCATCATCTATTTCTTCATCATCGGCAACCACTATTGTGATGGCAGTATAAGATCGCCCAAAGTCACCTGTATAAGAGGAAATTGATGATACTTGTCCTGTAACACTTGAAACAAAATATTCATCACTTTCCTTGTAGAGTAAAAGTTTCTGGCCGGTCTTAACAGTTTCCTTTTTCTTAAATAACAGGTTTTTTTTATCAAATGGACAATTTGATAAAAGGGTAATCTCTTTTGGGGTAGGGATTTGTTTAAGGGAAGGCGTATCTGCAAGAGATCCATATTCAAGTCGTGGTTTTAACAAACCGATAAAAGATCTTTTTATCATAGTTCAACCTTTCTTAGCTCTCAAATCACTCGCTTCGCATGAGCGCTATTAATGGCAGTCAGGCCTGTCTAACAGAATATACAGGCAAAAGGGACAAGTTTTTTATTCAATTAGCAAAAAAAATATCTGTTACATTACATGGCATAATTCACATTTTTCAGGGCCGGCTCCAGCATCTTTATGACAGTCGATACATTGTGTATGGAATGCATCAGCCCTGCTTAGAACATCTTCGTCCTGGCTTACAGGTTCGTGACATACACCGCAGACCTGGGGATCTGTCTCACCTTCTTCAAGATTATGATGACAGTCACTACATGAGATGCCGTAACCTGATTCTACAGTATGTGTTTTGTGATCAAATAAAATTTTTCCTGCGACACATTTAAACATTAACCTGACCGGTTGATCAGGAGTTTTTGCAGAAAAAGCACTATAACTTAGAACACCCACAACCAACAAAATAATAGCCAGGCCGTAAGCTATCTGAAGTTCTTTGTTAGATTTCATATTCTATCCTTTATCCTTTCAAATTTGCAAAAGTGGGTGTAAGTCTAAACTTAGATTTTATACCATAATATAAGAAAGCTTTCAAGTAAAAAAATTATGGAACCAACGAGTAGTTTTATAGACTTTCACATAATTAATCTCACATGGACAGAGAGAAGAAGGCGTATTAGTGTATACGTCAACGACTGATAACGAAGTGAAATTAATTATCTGAAAGTTTATATGTGATTTATTCAACTATCCAGACAGTACAATTTTTTATATTCTGTACAATCTTATTGGATACGCTTCCTAATACAAAGGATGCGGTGGCGGATAACCCTCTACGTCCCACCACAATTGTGTCATATTTTCCTTTTTCTGTTTCTGCTATGATATCCCTTGCAATCCCAACAACCTTTTTTTGCATTTTAACTTCAACAGTGTTGTCAGAAAATCCCGCATTCTTCAAAATAGTCCGGCATTCCTTTATTCTTGATTCCGCCTTCTTCTTTTCCTCATCGACCATCCATCTCAGTTCAACGACCTTTTCTGAAAACAACGGCTGTTGGAGGTCTTTTTCCATCTTTTCCAGATTTGAAGACATTGTAGGCAGGACGCAAAACAAGGTTAAATTTACTGTGGGCTTAACAGAAGAAGCCACATAATTGACAACTTTTATTGCATAATCTGAATTATCTATGGCTATGAGCATCTTCATGGTTTTTTCTCCATATTTGTTAAGTGGCTACCAAGCTCTGAATAATTCCGGTAGGACATTTTTCAAAACACTCGCCGCACCCCGTGCATTTATCACCGTCAACGATTGCCAGAAATTTATCAACTATTATAGCCTTTTCCGGGCATGCTTTTTTACATTTCCCACAGCCTATACAGCCAACGTTGCATATTGCCTTAACAATTTTTCCGCCGTCATGGGAACTACAAAGAGTTGCAACTTTTTGTGATTCTTTTATTAACCTGGGTATATGGCGAGGACAGATATCTACACATGTACCGCACCCCGTGCAGAGTTCTTTGTTTACTACAGGCAGACCATCATCTCCCATTATTAAGGCGCCAAACGGACAATTTGTAACACAGGTACCTAGGCCAAGGCAGCCATAAGCACAACTTTTGTCTCCTCCTGAAAGCAGAACAGCCGCCCGGCAATCTAATACGCCTTTATAATTGTATTTTCGTTCTGCAGCGCTATGTGTCCCCTTGCAAAATATATTGGCTACAATCCTTTCGGCCGCGTCAGCAGATACTCCGAGAACAGCGGCAACCGCCTCTGCCACATCATCTCCCCCGGCCACACAGGAATTAGGCGGAGTCTCGCCTGCCACCATAGCAACAGCGCAATCGCTGCAACCGGCAAAGCCGCATCCTCCACAGTTTGCGCCGGGAAGGCACTCATCTACCGCAACAACTTTTGGATCAACATACACATAAAAAACTTTTGACGCAATTCCCAGTACAATACTAAGCGCCAGGCCGATGCCGCCCATTGCCACCATCGCATTTAATATGGGTCCCATGAAATTTGTCACCTCCAGTTAGCTATAACTTAAAACGATAAAATTGTTCTCCTGTTGTCGCAAATACCCCCTTTTTTTTATAAACACATGGCTCGCCATGCATTGATTTATCGGGATAATAACCTTCAGGGAGGGGGTGTTTTGTATAGATATTGTAAAAAAGATTACTTAAAAAAATAGATAGTTTCATAAACTTTATTTTAGCTTTGTTTATTTGAGTTTAGCATTGAAATTTTTTAAAAATAAAAAAAGCTACAATAAACCGTCCAATTTGTCAAGTGAAAAATAGTGCAATTGTCAAGCTGATTTGGCTTGACAGTCAGGCATCCTTTTTGATAAGTAAATTTTTCAATAAGGTGCTTAGTAATGCTTAGGAAAAAAATCAAGAATGTTTGTGGTAATAATTATGAAAGGCGGATAGGGGATACAAAAAGAGTAATATTAAAAGAGACGCTTTTCTATAAGCCTATGATTGTTGAGATTGTGAAAGAAGCTAAGAGAGCAATTAATTATTTTATTCATTTTTTTGACAATATTTGTCTATATTTTTTGCGCTACCGGAATAGCTTTAAACTCTACCATTTATTTTAGTAAGCAATATTCATGCCGAGGTACGCAGAACGCATTGCTGTACGATTTTATGTTGTTTTGCTTACAATAAAGCTCCTGAATAACAAACAGCGTGAATACAAAAAATGTATGTTTTTTGGACACTTGATAACCGGTTTTCAAGAACATATTTATATTGTTAGATAATATTATGTGCAATAATTAAACACCATTCTGTATGCCTTATCTGTATCTAACGAAGAGGCTTGTATCCCCTTGAAAATTAACTGGGTTTGATAAGGGGAGCGTTTTTGCAATGGTTTTATATTTTGAGGAGGTAACAGGTAGATGAGACTTGGAAAATGGATAGCTATAATTTTCTTGCTAAGTATTTTTGCGTTTTGGGTTCCAGTCATGGCCACAGATCAAGGGGTTGCGTCAACGCATGACACAGAACATGGCTTTACTCACGGAGCAGAGCATGCTGTTGCAGAAACCGGACATGGAGATGTTCATCCCGGCTCAGAATTGCACGGACATGGAGATGCAGGTCACGGAGGACATGTCAATCTTGGAGAAGTGCTTAAGCTCTGGACATGTATTCCTTTTGCATGCATGCTCCTTTCCATAGCACTCTTTCCACTTCTGGCTCCAAAATTTTGGCATCACCATTTTGGCAAGGTTTCAGCTTTTTGGGCGGCGTGTCTGGCCATTCCGTTTTTGATTGCCTTTAAAGGCGTTGCCGTGCATGAGATTCTTCATATCATACTTGCCGACTATGTACCCTTTATTATCCTTCTCTGGGCGCTTTACACTATTTCCGGCGGGATCCTGCTTAAAGGCACCTTGCGTGGAACACCTATTGTAAATACTATTATGATACTTATAGGCACAGTGCTTGCTTCATGGATGGGTACAACAGGAGCTGCCATGCTGTTGATCCGTCCATTCTTAAAGGCAAATAACTACCGGAAAAACAGAACCTTTATGGTGGTCTTTTTCATCTTCCTCGTTGCAAACATAGGGGGTTCATTGACTCCGCTCGGTGATCCACCCCTTTTCTTAGGATTTCTTCACGGAGTCGACTTTTTCTGGACAATGAAGATAATGCCGCATATGCTTGTAACAGCCGGTATCTTGCTGGTAGTTTACTTTTTCCTCGATACATATCATTATAAAAAAGAAGGCTTGACTTCTGCCCCTGTGGAAGAGGGAGAAAAAGAACCATTGAAATTAGTGGGGACACACAATTTCATTTTTCTCGGCGGCGTTGTCGTTTCAGTGCTCATCAGCGGAATAGTGGACTGGGGTGAAGTAAACACGTTAGGAATTCACAGGGCAGTGCAGGACTGGGCGCGGGATGGTTTTCTTATTTTGATGGCTATTCTCTCATTGCTGACCACTTCGAAAAGGATACATGAAGATAATGATTTTAGCTGGTTTCCGATTGTTGAAGTTGCCTATCTCTTTATCGGAATATTTATTACCATGGTTCCGTGTCTCCTTATATTAAAGGCAGGCCTAAAAGGGGAAATGGGGTTTTTGATTGCCGCAGTAAAAGAGCCGATGCATTACTTCTGGGTCACTGGGACTCTTTCCGGTTTTCTTGATAATGCTCCGACTTATCTTACATTTTTTAATACCGCCCTTGGAGCCTTTTATCCGGGCATGCCGGAAGCTCAGGCCGTTCCTCTTCTTATGACAGAAAGCTCGGTCTATTTGAAGGCGATTTCTGCGGGCGCGGTCTTCTTTGGGTCCTTCAGCTATATAGGAAATGCGCCTAACTTTATGGTGCGTTCGATTGCAGAAGAGGGAGGCACGCCAATGCCGAGTTTCTTTGGTTATATATTGAAATATTCTCTGGTCTTCTTGTTTCCAACCTTTGTGGTTGTAACTTTAATCTTCTTTTAAAGACAGGAGTGCATTATGGAATTTAAAAAGATTTTATTTCCTACAAAATTTAGGGAGCTGGCATTTAACTCACTGGAATCCATTCTGGAACTCAAAAAAGCTGGTCTCAATGAGGTTGTGCTGACCTATATTATTCCAAGAGATGAGGTCGGGTTTGTGCCCTATGGCGGATATATGAAGGATGAGGAAGAACGCTTGAGAGAGCAGGCAAGGATCCGTTTTGAAAGCTGGCAGGAAGCTATATCGTCCGAGGGTATTGAGAGTAAGATCAGAATTGAGGTAGGAAATCCCGTTCCAAAGCTTTTGCGTATTGCTGAAGAAGAAAAGGTCGATCTTATTATAGCCGGCAGAAAAAAGAGAACAGTGCTTGGAAAGGTCTATATTGGATCGCATACTCTGGAACTTGTACGCCGGAGCAGAGTTCCTATTCTGGTAAGCAAATATATGGTACGGTTTGAATGTGAGGGTGATCTGATTACCCGGGTAAACGATCGCATTTTTACGAGACCTCTTCTTGCTACTGACTGGTCCGAGCCATCTGAAAAGGCTCTTAAGCTTGTCTCGTCTTTTAAAGGATTAGCTGACAAGGTATTGGTAACGCACATAATCGGAGTCAAAATCTCCAAAGGGCTTGACAAGTCTGAATTAAATCGTATCGAAAAAGAGAGCAAAGAGCGTTTGGAAGAATATTGCGACAGGTTAAAGAAAGATGGGATCAATGCTGAGCCCCACCTGTTTTCCGGGCGGAGTGCTCATGAGATTATCAGGGTGGCGCGGGAGCACAAGGCCAGCATGATCGTTATGGGAACCACAGGCAAGGACCGCTTCAAGGAGTTTTGGCTGGGAAGTGTTTCTCACCGAGTAACAGAGGAATCGGAACTTCCTGTGCTTTTGGTGCCATAACAATGAAATAAAAAAGCTGTTAGCCATTAGCTGTTTGATTTTTTAAGCTAAAGGCTAATTGCTAAAAGCTAACTGCTACATAAAAAAAAGGGCGGATAAACGAATTTCCGCCCTTTTTTATTCTTGAGTCTGTTTTATTTTGTTATGTTATTCCATCCCGATGAGCGGTACTTTCTTCCACCTTTTGCAATAATCAATGCCTCTATGTTTGATAACGAACCGGCAAGAATAATGCTGTTTTTTGGGGTATGAATAAAAAGAGATGTAGAGAGAGCATCTGCCTGCATAACGGTAGGAGCAATGACCGTGGCACTTATTGTCTGGACAGGTGAATCTCCGGTTGATGTATCAATAATATGGTGATGAATTTTATCTTTATCAAAATGGTTTTCATAATTGCCGGACGTAGCCACTGCACCGTTGTTCAGCTCAAACAATTCAGTAACTTCTTTTTTCTCCAAAGGATCTTTTATTCCAATTTTCCAGGCTTTACTGGGACCGTTTCCTCCAATAACTCTAACATCACCTCCGGCATTGATCAGGGCGTATTTTATTCCGTTTAATTTTATAAGATTTGCTGCCTGATCAACAACGTAACCTTTTGCTATACCATCCAGCGAGATCTGCATTCCATCTTTGAGCAATCTTACGCCCTCTTTGTCTATTTTAATGTTTTCAAAATTAACAAGCTTCATCTTTTCATTTATCTGTTTCAGCGATGGGGAATAACCTGTTGATTCATAGGATTTTTTATACAGCTCTAAAACAGGAAGAACTGTAATATCAAATGTACCTTTACTAATATAATTATAAAAGGAGCTTTGATGCAGGACATCTGCTAATTCAGGAGAAATATCTTTTAAAAGGCCTTTTTGATTAAGCTGGCTCACAGGAGTATTATCAGCATGTCGATTAAAAATTTTCTCAAGTTCGGTCATCTTTGCAAAAGCTTTTTCAATATTTTTTTCAGCTTTATCGCGGGATGAATCTGCAATTGTTATAGTAACAATTGTCCCCATAAGCGGACGAGTTTTGCTTATGGAATGAAGATTGTCAAGATGTTTGCCCTCGGCCTGTTTAGCGATTATAGTCGGGGCAGCTAATCCTAAACCGAATGCACCCATTAGTTTGAGACAATTTCTACGGCTTACAATTTTTTCCCCGTTTTTTTTAATGGAATTTTGTTGCATATTTTCTCCCCCTTACAAGGTCTGTTGCAAATAAATGACTATAATATGTATCTCATAAGCACTTATTAGTCAAGTAAAATTTAGTGTAATACAAGTTGATTTGGCTTGACAATCAAGCATTCTTTTGATAATTAATTTTTAATAAAATGCCGAATAAAAAAATTAAGAGTATTTTAATAATAATTGGGAGGCAGATAGGGATGAAAAAAAGTAATGCATTAATAGTTATAGCGGGCTTGATAGGTTTATTTGTTTTTGGTTTAGCATATGCGCAGGATGATATTCAATCACTGGAACATGATATTTTTGTGAATCGTGAAAGACCTGCCGCTGTTTTCCCTCATACACTTCATGCAGATGATTTAGAGATTGATTGTCTGGACTGTCACCACATTTACAAAGATGGCGAGAACGTATGGGATGAATCTGAATTGAGCGACTGTACCGGATGTCACAGCCTTGAGGCAGATGGTAAGATAATGTCTGCAATGAAGGCGTTCCATGCAAACTGCAAAGGATGTCATTTAGAGGAAAACAAAGGCCCTGTTACTTGCGGCGAATGCCATCCCAAGAAAAAGGAATAGACGCAATAAATAATAAAGGACAGGGGAATTTTTTCCCTGTCCATATTTTTTTGTATTTAGTGCCCGAACGAAAACTAGAAAATTTTTTCAAGTTCAAGGAAGGCGCAAATTTTAACCGCAGGAATACATGGAGTATTTTGAGGACTAAAATTTAAGCCTGACGCAGAAATTGGGAAAATTAGCAGTTTTCGTTCAGGCACTATTTAAATCATTGTGGCGATAGCTTCAAGAGCCATAGAATAACCCAGTATGCCTAAGCCGGAAATCTGAGCTGTAGCTATATCAGCAATCATTGACTTGTGGCGAAAGGGCTCTCTTTTATAAATATTTGCACAGCACAAAGGGCGTAACCATTTTTAAATACAGACTTAAATACGGATTTTTAAAAAAACATATGCGTTTAAAATTAAACAGCTTTGGAATTTCAAATGATATTTTTGATAGCTTCATGAAACCCGGTGAAGAAATCTGGATTTTAATCCCAAGAAATAAAGATGCAACTGTACTTCTGTATGAAGATGATGAGCTGATTAAAACTGAAGTTTTTGACTCGTGGCAAAACTGAATTGAATAGTTAATATTGAAAATTGAAAATTTGTGGTATCGCTTCGCTCTATCATTTTAATTAAAATAGAGAAGATTTTTTCAATCTTCAATCTTAATAAGGAGTATTATGATGAGAATTATTGCGCCATCTATATTGTCTGCTGATTTCACAAAATTAGGAGATGAAATAAAATCCGTCGAAGATGCTGGAGCAGACTGGATACATATTGATGTCATGGACGGACATTTTGTTCCAACTATTACAATGGGACCTATAATTACAAAAGCTGCAAAAAGTATTACATCACTTCCCCTTGATGTTCATTTGATGATTGAAAATCCGGATCTCTATATTCCGGATTTTGCAAAAGCAGGGGCTGCTTTGATTTCTGTCCATGTTGAAGCCTGTGTACACTTAAACAGAACTATACAACTGATAAAAGAATTCAAAATAAAGGCAGGTGTTGCTCTGAATCCATCAACTCCGCTCTCATCAATAGAATGGATCCTCGAATTCGTTGACTTTGTGTTGATAATGAGTGTTAATCCCGGTTTTGGAGGACAGGCTTTCATACCAAACTCAATTGATAAGATAATGTCTCTTCGCAAAATGATAAAAGAGATGGGATTATCGACCCTGATAGAAATAGATGGCGGAGTTAATGAAAAAAACATAGAAGAAATTTCTATCGCCGGTACTGATGCATTTGTAGCTGGATCAGCAATTTTTGGAAGTCAGAATTACAAAAAGGCAATTAACCGTTTAAAATAAAAAAGTTCAGCCACTAAGGCACAAAGGCACAAAGAAAGGATGTGATTGATAAATTAAGGAATTAAAAGTGACAACATCATTCAATTCGGGTAGCCAAAATTATAAATTTTAAAAGAATTATATATCTTGGTGTCTTTGTGGCTGAACTATTACAAAAGGAAATTATTATGAGCAAACTCAAAAAACTCCGGAAGGTCTTGGTAATTCATGGCCCCAATCTAAATATGTTAGGTAAAAGAGAACCAGCTATTTATGGGAAAACAACTCTTAATGAAATTAATAAAAAGCTGAAAAATACAGGCAAGAATCTGGAAATTGCTGTAGATACATTTCAATCAAATCATGAAGGGGAAATTGTAGAAAAAATACAGGATGCAATGGGAAAATGCCAAGGTATTATTATCAATCCCGCTGCATACACACACACGAGTATTGCTATCCGCGACGCTCTTCTTCTGCTTGATATTCCTATAATTGAAATTCACCTGTCCAATATTTATAAAAGAGAGCCCTTTGTGCTGTGCAAATATTTATGGCCTTTTCTGCCAGCTTCCCTGTTTATGGTAATATTAACATCTGTACCCTCAATTACTCTATGTCCCGATAAAGGGAACTGATCTATAATTATATTTTCAGGCTTGCCTTCAATAAAAAGAAATTTTATCTCTCCAAGCGATAGATTAAAGCTTTCAATTAAAGCTATTGCTTCTTCAAGAGATTGTCCTTTAATATCAGGCATTTTATATACATTTAGCCTGATGCCTGTGCTGACGAGAAGGTTTACAAAGTTTCCTCGCGTAATTATTGTTCCCGGCAAAGGAAACTGAGAAATAATTTCATTTTTTTTTATACTCTCACTATATGTACTGGATAGTTTGTTCAGGCGCAAACCATTTTCTTCTATGATTAAGCGTGCCTGCTGTATTGAAAGTCCTTTTAAATTCGGCGTCAAAATTCTTTTTGTACCTTTTGATATAATAATTCTTACATCACGCCTTTTCTTTATTTCAGATCCAGGTTCGGGCTCCTGAAAAATTACATGGTTTTTGGGCACGCTATCACTGTACTCAGACCCTTTAACTTTTGTGTTAAGACCAAGATCTGACAGCATTTCTAGGATTAACACTACATCCTTTCCGACAATATCAGGAACGACAACTTTATTTTCGCTCTTAATTATAAACGTTAAGGTAAGATAAGCGCTTACCATTAAAATTAGAACAAATAAAATAAAGAAAAATGATATTTTTGCTATCCTTACGATAACTTTCTCCTTTTAAGAGAGACTGAAAAAAACCCATCCATATTATTTATATGCGGAAAAGTTTTAAGATAGCCGTTTTTATTAATAAGAGAACGCGCATTAAAAGGAAATCCGTCAGGTTTTTTTTCAATAACAAACTCTGGATGCTTATTCAAAAAAACTTTTACAACTTCTTCATTTTCTTCAGGTTCCGTGCTGCATACAGTATAAACCAAAACACCTGAAGGTTTAACAAGATGCGATAAAGTATCAAGAAATTTCACCTGCTTTTCTTTATAATGTATTAAATTCTTTTTTGACATTAACCACTTGATATCCGGATTTCTCCTCAGGACACCTAACCCCGAGCAGGGCGCGTCTAATAGAATACGATCAAATTCGGCAATATAATTTTTGTCAAAGGGTTTGTCCAGATCGTGTATGCAGGTTTGAACAATTGAAATCCCCAGCCGTTTCATTTCAGACTCATGCCGCAAAAGCTTTTCATTGTTTTTATCCATGGCTACAATTTTGCCCTTATTTCTCATCATCTGAGCGATATGGCCTGTTTTTCCACCCAAACCTGCGCAGGCATCTAAAATGGTTTCACCTGGTTGTGGATTTAAAAGGTACGTGACAAGCTGGGCTGCTTCATCCTGTACCTGAAACCAGCCATTTTTAAATGCTTTAATTTTTGGAATGGGCAGCTTTGGTTTGAAAAAATAAATTCCATCCGGCGAATAACTTGTATAGTCAATTAGTTCTACATCTGATTCGAGTTTGTTTATCAGGTCGTCGCGGGAAATTTTCAGATTATTTGTACGTACGGTTATGGGCGGAATATTATTTACTGCATCGCAGAGCGCTTCAGTTTCTTTTAAGCCAAAATAATCAAGCCATCTTTTTATCAGCCATTCTGGAAGTGATTTTGCTGCTGACAATGCTTTTACAGGATTTTTGTTACGATCCGGGAAGGGGACTTTTTTATAATCTTTTGCGGAACTGCGCAATACCGCATTTACGAATCCAACAACTTTCGGAGAGGTAACTGACTTGGCCATTTCTACAGATGTGTTTACAGCAGCGGACACTGGTATTTTATCTAAATATATTACCTGAAAGAGTCCAAGCCGAAGAATATTTAAAACATTCGAATTTATTGCGTTTAATCGGGTATTAGAAAAATAGTCTATTATCCAGTCGAGCGTACCTCGCCGCCTGATAACACCATATACCAAGGCATTAACCAAAGCGCGATCTCTTTTTGAAAGATATCGCTCTTTGTCGGTTATATCTTCTTCTAATACCCTATCAAGAGTTTTATGACCCTTATCCAGAGTATTTAATATAAATAATGCAGTATTGCGTGCATAATCAGCCAAAAAACTTAGCTCCATTTCGTTTCGTATTTGGTAATGCCCCCCCAGCTCTCACATTATGCTTCTTTGGCTGCTTTTTCTGCTGTGAATATTGCTTGATCCACAAAGACATTACGTTCTTTGGGTGTGAGGTCGATCATGTCATAAGCCTGAAGCATGGCGGCCCGACAGAAGTGGACAATCTAGCGTATGCCTGTTTCTTTTGCAACCGCAGGAAGGGAAGTGACATAGGGTCTGTTTTGCACACCGGTAAGTTCCTCAGGTTCTACAATCCGCGTAAGGATCAGTGGGGACTGCATTTTCGATTGGAAGAAGCTGTTATCAAGTCACTTACCGGAATCGGAGAGGTAATAGCTCGAATCTTAGGCTTTAATTCTAACGAGCGTATCCTGGAACGACAGGTACTGATTGCCACAGGGCGGTATCCAACTGCATCGGCACTATCACGCATGAGGAGATAGGCACTTTTCTCTGGAATCGGTAATACCTTACTCCCTACTTTCCACTGTTCTCTTAATCCGTGTAATCTGCGTAATCTGCGGATTTTAATTAGTTTTAATCTCCGACCTCCGACGTTCCAAGTTCCCCACTCCCAAAAAAATTACACAAGTTGACAAGTTGATATAATGTCTCCCATTTGCTACCCTGATATTAAAAATCACTTGTAATAAAAAATTTGACATTATAATAATTTATTATTATGCCAACTGTCATGAAAATTAGGTTCCTTCAGATTCCATTTCTATTCAGATGAAGGAAACGAACCGCCACATATTCATGTCGCCACTCCGGATGGCGAGTGTAAATTTTGGCTTCAACCGGTTCGATTGGCAAGAAATAAAGGTGTACCACCGCTTAGCATCAGAAAAATAGAAAAGATCGTATTTGAAAATCAGCTTCTTTTAATGGGGAAATATAATGAATCCCAAGACAGATAAAATGGAAATTGGAGAACCTACCGCAATTAAAGCCTGGGCGGAAGGCAGAACGATTTATATCGAACTAACGGATAGCCGCATTATTGGATTTCCGGCGGATCGATTTAAAATTCTATCAAAAGCTACAGATCATCAGCTCCAGGCAGTCAAAATAAGGCTGGATGGATTTGCATTGCGCTGGGAATCTCTTGATGAAGACATTACAGTCCCAGGGATCGTAGCAGGCAATTTCCAATTGCCCTTTCAATTGGCATCATAAATCCACAACCTATATATAATTCACTGGGTAGCTCTATGTAGTCAGCTACATCATCCCAGTATGCCAGTATTTATTTTATTCCTTAATTGATTTCTAATCTGTGTAATCTGCGTAATCTGCGGATCTTAATTTCTAAACAAACCATCATGCTTTTCCGTTGCCACATCCCAGGAATGCTTTTCCCTGACCCGTTCCTGTGCTTTTTGACGGTACTCTTTTACCTTATTCTGATTTTCACTACCGTACACTTTTTTAACAAGCTGTAATTATATATAAAATTAGGTGATCTTCGTCCGTTTTTTACTCATCACTATTTTAAAGGGTTAAATAATTGGAATGTAAGGAACGTGGACGAAATAATTTCCCCAACTATGCATCACAGCTTCAGGCCACCTTTGCCCGATCTCAAATCAAAAAAATATCAAAATAGCCCGCTATTCCATCAACTTTTGTGATTTGAGATCGAACAAATTTGACCCAAATCTATGCGCCTACTTGTGGAAGTTATTTCGTCCACGTTCCTAACAGGGATCGAGATGCTGCAATCTAAAAAATGCTCCAATAATCTCAAACCCAACTGAAATAAGCTTAAATCACACCGATCTGTGCGATGGATGATCTTAACCCAGCCTTGTTTTGAGGCTAATGTCCCTAAAAAGATTATCCAGATATAAGCCAGGCAAGCAGCTATCATCAGACGGCTGAGTCTGACAGGATCTGAAATATGGCTTTTGTGTATATTAAATCCGCGGCTTTTCTGGTCATAAAAAATGTTTCAATCCGGAATCGTTTCGAATAATAGTCGTATGCATCTTTGGGCGATTTCACGTTTGTGACCAGATAGATAGGCTCTTCATTATTTTCAGCCCACCAGACAATAACTGTTACAGGACCATATTTTTTATGGGAAAACAGAATCTTTCGCCAATATCTATAACAGCCAGGCGGCAGAAGAGTATTGAGAACACCAACGTCAAACACTTCATCTGTCGATAAGGATTTTGATATTTACGCCTGTTCTGCACACATACAACCACCCCAGGTCACTCAATGTTTTTTGCAAATCGCAGCCGTCAAACTCCCCATCGCCCAAAAATTGGATACAACTCGTAAAGTCACTGCAATATCCTGTTCAAGGTTTCCAGGTCTTCCCTGGCATCCTGAGCGGTATAATTAAGGTCCACACCTCTTTCGTTCAGAAGTTGGATCATCTCCCATTTATTCTCGAGTCCGGCGAGTTCTTTTGCTTTACCCAAGGAGATCTTGCCTTCTCTATAAAGCGCAACCGCCACTGTGCGTCGTAAGAACTCCGGCCATTGATTTCTTGGTATTTTAAGCGACCGGAAAGCTGAATCCGGTAATTCTATCTTGAGTACAGTCTGTGCCATGACTTTTTCCTCCAAGAATTGGGAGTGTCCTTCTTAAAAATACATCCAGCCATAAAAATCAACAAGTTTTATCCGAGCGGCTTTCGTTCATTAGTTTATGCAGGAGGAGGGGACATCCCTTTTCCAGGGGTTATGCCAAAGCCGGCCCCACTATGGTCGGATTTTTACTGCTTTCCGTTGAAAGGACGGAAAACAATAGGAACCAGCCCCTTTGGGGCATTCCGGATAAAAAGGGGGGGCGTTGACAACTTTGTAAACTTATCGTTCAAGACCAGTTTATAACAGAGGGGGCATTGGTGGTTTTGTAAGTTTACACTATAAAGCTTTTAATAACTGCTCATATTTATTATGGTCTCCAATCCAGTACCAAATCACTGACTTCTCATTTCTTACAGCAAGCGCTCGATAATCCATTGTCACTCTTACTGACCAGATATTGTATTCCGTATTCACATATTTGAAATTCAGAGAAGGATGAAAAGGGTTCTTCTTCCAAAGATCAAATTTTCTATCTGCGTCCCTTTGAATCTTCTTTGGTAATCCCTTATATGATTTCAAATACGACTTTACAGTAAATGGATTCACTACATCACCTGACTTTTTCCATTAATATGTTCTTGAAGAGCTTGTTTTGCCATATTAATCATTGGTTCTGGAGACTTTGATAATAATTCCTGCCATTTCTGTTCACTATAAAGTTCATTTACAAAATTTCTTAACATTTCTAAGGCCTGATCTCTATGAACTTTATCAATCCCTTCCAAAATCTCAACAGCAGTCAAAGATTCCGGAGTTAAAGATTTTACAGTTTGCATTACGCCACCTCTCTATTCTCTATTTTTTCATGAAATTTATTAATCGGTTTAAACCACTTGTCCTTCCTAAAAATGGACAAGACGGGGGGCGTCCTTCCTAAAAATTCATCCAGCCATAAAACGTAATGGGGAACGTTTTCACATTTCATTGACTTGTTTAAGTGCGAAATCGACAACCTTTTGACTCAAATAAATACCCTGAGATTGCATTCGATTTATAGCCTCGCTCATCGAAAAACCAAAACCATCTTTTTTTGCACGGATCAGCACTCCAACTGAGCCCGTCAGTTTGAGCCCATTCAATCGAGCAATTCTCCGTACCCATGGACTCGTCGATACAAACTGTGTGAATATTTTCATCCAATGCAAGCTGAATAACAGAAGCCTCACCTAAATCAAGTGCGTTTCGTAGAAATGGAGTAATGGTCAAAGGATTTGATCGTTTTTCAATAAAGCTTGATCTTCTAAATTCACTCACTCCAAAGTCCGAAGATCCACCTGCTTCAATTTTTTGACAAACCTCAAAAGAAACAAGAACACGTTTGTAAAGCAGCTCCAGCAATGATAAGTCGCCAACACCGGCTATGAGAGCAAGTAAAGGCGCTGTGTTAATGACAAGTTCTTCTGTTTCAGGCATTTTGCATATCCGATAAAAGCTCATCTTCTTCAAGGTCAATCATTGGCACATTGAACCGATGAAGATTGAGTAAAAAATTAACCCTGTCAAGTCCGGCCAATATAGCTGCCATGCCGGATGACAGCCTTTTCATCTCAAACAACTTTACCGCCATCGCCATTCTGGCTTCTTCCTCAAAAGCCTTCTTTGTTGTTTGAAGAATATCCGGTAAGCTTTGTGGATATTCAATATTGAGTTGATTGAACATATCTCACCTCCGAGCCATTATTAGATTAACCTTAATCCTTAATAGCAAATAAATTATGATAGTCCTACCTAAAAATGCATCCAGCTATAAAAATCAACAAAAAATAATGGGGCAATAATGGGGGACATTGCTACTTAACTGCATTATTCCAGTATCTTCCACATTCTTTCATAGCTGTTAAGCAGTTTCCTGCCTTTTTCTGCAAACCTTTTTACAACAAACACCCGGTATCTTCGGCGGGCTTCTTTTAAGCTTTTTCCAAAAAACTGTAAAACATTTTCAACTGTTTTTTCCGCCAGGTACTTATCTTTTTCATCGGCAGGCGGAATTTCCGGAACCAGAGGATTTTTCTGTTTTCTTATCAGCACACTGTGACCCTACCACGGATATTTATCAAGGGAATTCAGATCTTCGA
>Ga0255430_10038_pt1 | contig 23891 bp, 17 predicted proteins | sample ANMaggSeSYBR02G3_FD_182660 | JGI IMG/M metagenome (GOLD analysis project Ga0255430, IMG submission 182660) | Sediment cell enrichment communities from methane seep in Santa Monica Basin, California, United Staets - ANME aggregate JGI... | ecosystem: Environmental > Aquatic > Marine > Cold seeps >...
CTCATTTCCAACATTGACAGAACCCAAAACATAGAAGGGGTGGAAAAATTCCTGGATGTTCTCGAAAATTACCAGAAGAAACTTGAAGATCCGTCTGTCAACTTAAAGGAGATGTATCCTCTTGTCACCCACATGGGAAGTGAAGCAGAAAATATGTTAGCCCTTTTAAATTCACTGCCCGATGAAGATGGAATGAAGGATATCCTCAACAGAGCCCTCGTTACCTCCACTGTCGAGGTAATAAAGTTCAACAAGGGAGATTACATCTAACTATTTTATTGAATTCGATATTTCTTTTATAATTATTTCAATATATTTTAGAAATTTATAATTCACAATTCAAGTTTGACACCGATAGTACCCCCCAATAGCACCTCTTAAATAGAGATGGCCTCTTTGAAATAGTAAATAGTTAGCCAATAGTTACCACCCGGTTATTATCAATTTTACGAATAAGCTTGACAAAGACTTCTGCAACCCATATTGTCCACTCAACAATAGTGTTCCCGGTTGTCAATCAAAAAATATAAGTAAGCCCCGGAATAATTCCGGGGCTTTTTTTATTGGAACACAGAAAGAAGGTATATATTGAACTTTGAAGCATTTAATTTTCATCCCGCTGTTGCGGCAGGCGTTTTAAAAGCGGGTTATGCAACCCCGACGCCGATTCAGGCCCAGGCAATCCCGCCGATCCTGAAACATTGCGACGTGATGGGACTGGCCCAAACCGGCACCGGCAAAACGGCGGCATTCGTTCTGCCGATCTTGAATCGCCTGATGGGGAACAAATGCGGTTGCCTCCGTGCCCTGATCATGGCCCCCACCAGAGAACTGGCCGAACAGATTCACCAGGCTATCGAAATCCTGGGACACAAAACCCGCCTTAAAAGCGTTGCGATTTACGGTGGCGTGGGTATTAACCCACAGATTCAGAAACTGAAACGTGCCGATATTGTCGTTGCCTGCCCCGGCAGGCTTCTCGACCATATCGGCCGTCATACCGTCAATTTCTCCCGACTGGAAGTGCTGGTAACAGACGAAGCTGACCAGTTGTTCGATATGGGTTTTCTCCCCGATATCAGAAAAATTTTGACACATCTTCCGCAGAAGCGCCAGACACTGCTTTTCTCGGCTACCATGCCCACCGAAATACGACGCCTGGCCAAGGACATCCTGCGAAATCCAGTCACTGTTCAAATAGGAACGACCGCGCCTGCTGACACTGTCAGCCATGCGCTCTACCCAGTAGCCCAGCATCTGAAAACAGCGCTTTTGTTAAATCTGTTGGGTACCACCTCTATCAGGTCGGTTCTGGTCTTTACTCGAACCAAACACCGAGCCAAGAGTCTGGGGAAGAAACTGGTTGTTGCCGGCTACCGGTCGGCTTCGCTGCAAGGGAACCTTTCTCAGGGAAAACGTCAGGCTGCATTGGATGGCTTTCGGGATGGGACTTTTCAGATTCTGGTGGCCACCGATATCGCCGCACGCGGAATTGATGTAACCCGGATCTCGCATGTCATTAACTACGATATCCCTTCAACTCCCGAAGCATACATTCATCGTATCGGTCGGACCGGCCGCGCCACTCACAGTGGCGAAGCTTTAACCCTTATTACCGGGGACGATCGCGATATGGTTCGTGCCATCAATCGAATCATCGGTTCTAAGATCGAGCAACGGACCTTGTCAGCCTTTGATTACAACGCCCCGGCACTCGTTCGCAAAAATAGTCCGCAGGGGCAAAGGAAGCCGCATCGCAAATTTTCCGGGGTGAATAAGAGTCGAAACAAAAAGACATCACGCCTGAATAATCGCATTTAGACTTAAAGCAGCGGCCCAATGATGTAATTTCACAGTGAGCACTACATGCAGCAGTTATTTATTGCGGGCTACAATGAAGATAACTATTTTTCTTATAAATATGAGGGGTCAAACGTAAACTTGACCCCATTCCATTTTCAATTATGCTGGCTGAGATTCTTTTCACCTTTATCAGTGATCTTATCGATCCGGCAACCTGCCAGAAAGGAAACGCCATGGCAAAATCTCATTACAATTTCAAGAAACGTCAGAAAGAATTGGCCCAGAAAAAAAAGAAAGAGGAAAAAAGGCAACGCAAGCTGGAAAAAAAGGCAGTTGAAACCGATGAGACTGAAAAAGACCCGATCCCTTCAGCGGAAGACCTGTAAGCATGGTATAGAATATTGGTGCCAATATTTGGCACCCGTATACAACTTTGTCTCCTGAATTAATAATATGTGAAGATCCCAAGTTGAACTTTGGATTTTCACGATATAACCTTAACTCGCAACATTCCGCCCCCTGTTTCCCCTATGCGCAAGACCGGCCAGTTCCCGCAGCTTTTTACGAATTGGTTTTGCATACTGATGTGTCATATTTTATAATCATTTCAATATATTTTAGAAATTTATAATTCACAATTCAAGATTTGACACCCCATACTAATTCACAATTCAAGATTTGACACCCATACCAAGATTTGACACCCATACCATCCACATCGAGCCGGTTGACTCCACACCTTCTGGGGCAGAGCTCACAGCTTTTCATCATGCTCCACAGTTCTTCCCCTCTTTTCTTCAACTCTCCGCTTCTGTGTAGTCTCAAATAATTAGGTTCAAAATCCGGATTAATTTTAGCTGTTCCTTCAACCGTCAAACGCTCTTTATTCTCATGGTGAATGAAGCCGAGATGAGACGTTGATTTTCTCTCCTCATTGCATCCAGCACAAAACGAAATAAAGGAAAAACCAAATCCTGATATTGCCCAATAGAAGCATGAGCTAATAAATTGTCTTCTTGATTGTTCCTTCATCTATAACTTCCTTCTGATTGCCCCATGCGCAAGACCGACCAACTCCCGCAGCTTTTTACGAATTGTTTTCGCATACTGAAGTGTCATATTTTATAATTATTTCGATATATTTTATAAATTTATAATTCACAATTCAAGGTTTGATACCCATATTCACCCCAGGTTGGTTAGCGTGGCCCGACCCCAGGCAACACAGGTGCTTGGATAGCTTTTAATCGATCAGCAATGCTTTCTGAAGGGTGTAGCGGACTAATGGCGTTTATAATTTTTTTTGGAATTCTTTGAATAATGCGATATGTTCCATTTGGTGCAAAGATCACCACGGCAGATTTGGCAACAAATTTTCCTTGCTCAGATCGCTTCTCATGATACTTCTGACCTTTAATAAGTAATATCAGATGACAGCTCTTTTGTTTTAAAAAGTCCTTAATGATATTTCTACTTCCAAGAAGCCAACTTCCTGCTTCAGATCGCGCATATCGTCCTTCTCCGAAATGAGCGCCCCATGAACAGGATGAAAATAACTCCTGACTGATGCCGTCTACCCATTCTCTATTAAATGGATCGGTAGAGTGAAGATTTAAGTTAGATACGGCTTCAGGTCCTGGAAACGATCTGTTTAAAACAGTATCTGAACCATAAGGATCTGTTTCATCTATCCGTTCGCTGTGATGTTCTTTTCTTGAAAGCCATTTTTCTGCCGGATTAGTAATATTCCTGGATGTCCAACCAAAATCGTCATCACGAATTGGAAGGTATTGGAAAAACGGCTCGATGCTCGCAATTGCATAGGCGAGGTTTTTCGTTTCAGCATGATTAACTAACGCTGACGAAATATGATATTCTACACCATTATTATCTTTCCAGCTTCCATCAACAAGAATATTTAATTCATCCTCCCCCTCCTTGGTCAACCCACATAATTTTGCAAGTTCTTTACGCTCGACCATGCTTGTTTTCGGCGCTGTTTCGCTGAAGTCAACATCACATGTCGGTATGAAAGCAGGAAAGAAATCCGTTAGTTCAGCAAGCCATGGAGTTGTTAAGACAGATTCTGAAATCCACTCAGCCCATGAGTTTTCTTTCCATTCACTTTCACAAACGGCAAACTGTTTTAAATACTTACCCGCAACTATTAACAATGCATGATATGCCAGATAATGGCCATATCCTTGAGTATATTTTTGACTATCTCTGTAATCAAAATCCCGCCCTATACCGCGAGGACAATCATACATATTCGTAACATCGGCATCCACTCCAGCCATAACCGCCGACATATCATCGGCGACTTGCCAAGTATCAATTCCGAATAATCGCGCTAACCCGTCAATTTCGTATTTTTCGAAATCATATTCAAATGAAACCTTGTGAGATAGTTCCTGTTCGCTATCAGGTCTTCCTTGATATGAATCCATTCGGTGGTAATCGCTTGATTTTTTTTTGGTTGAAATGGGTGTTTTGAAAACGGCTAGATTTTGTAAGCGTTTTTCATATCCTGAGTGCTTTTCAAAGTTTTCCAGATTTTCGAGTATAAAAACCACATGCTGACAAATTGCAACATGGTCGCTATTTTTCTTTAAGCAATTTTCAAAAATATCACGCAAGCTTGTAAGCTGCGCTGGGAAATCAATCGACAATTTGGCAAGAGCAATTGTGAGCCAAAGGCGCGAATGAAAATAATAGAAAGGTAACTTAGCATGGCAGAAGGGCTTGGAAGTTTCACTTTCCAATTTCTCTACCAATAACTCGATGACATCAAACCTACCTATTTGGGCTAACCGCAGGATTGAATGAGCAGCACGCCAACGAAGTTTAGATGAAGGAGAGCCCAGTTGATGCCAGATCAAGCCTGCTATAACCTCATCATTGTTACCCGGAAGCAAAAAATCTTTTCCCCATGGGAGGTCTCCAAAGTCATCTGGTACATCTTTTGCCGTAAGCTTTATATATCGAACAAGGCTGTTTCCCACTATACCATCCGCAATAGTTGAAGCAAAATATGAAGCAAACCTCAACCAATCAAGGCTACTTAAATTCACCAGATTGCCTTGAAGGGATTTCATGAAAGCCGGCAATAATTCTGGTTTTTGGCTGGGGGCAAGAGTGAATACATCACTCAGTCTGCTGCTGACATGCCAGTCTTCACCTATCAACTCAGTAGCATTCATATTCGTTGCCACAAAAATTGCATTTTCAATCGCCGGTTGTACGGCTACAGAAATTTTACCCCAAGTATCTTTTGTAGATTTAAAGGCACTTAACTTGTCTTCTATGGATAATGATTCAACTTTGGCAATTGCATTGATAGTAGCGACCACCGTATCAACATCATTAATATTGGACATTATTTCTTTAATTCGTCGCCACCTTGAAAATGGTCGATTATCATCAGAAAGTTCTTGCTGGATATCATTGTCCAGAGCTTCCACATCAGTTACATCAAAATCAACTGGACGGACGATTTTTTCGTCTTCGCTATGACGGTAATGGTTATACTTTTCAGTATGACGAGAACTTTCATTTTGTTGGGATTTGATTGCTTCAAAATGCCTCAAAGCACTGTTTGATATCGAGTTCGAATGATAAATGTTCAGTAATTTGTCAATTGAAACATTTGGGGGAGAAGATTGGTATGTCCGGTCAAACTCAATGGTAATCCACTTTGCAAGAAGCTCTTTGTTCTTTGCAGAAAGTTTTGAAAAAGCTGGTTTCGCAAAATTATGCATATCCCAACTCCAAGTCTCAGAGAGACTATCAAGACCAATAACTGATGATGCCAAATCAGCTTCCAGTTGATCGTTTTTAATCAATGCCGTAAGCAGCGGCGGAAGAGAGTTTCCTAATTCAACTATATTCCTATCTGCTAACCGGGAGATGATAGCAATTGACGCAACGCCGCCTATTCTTGTAAGCGCTTCTCCGTACCCGACCCAAATGAATTTCTCAGACTCATAAGGAAAGTTGAGTTCACAGAGCCTACCAAAATTATGAACGGTTTCAGAGGGAAGGGGCTCGCCAGTATACTCGGCAGCAATATGCACGAGTGACATGATTTCATCATTGTTATCGGAGCCTACTGCATCAGCTAATTCAAGACCTTGTCTAAATATTACCCTTGCTTCTTCAATCGAGACATTCCAAATTGAGTGCGCAAGTTTACCTATGCTTTGTATCCTTGCTTCAATCTCAGTGTCTTTTTTAATACACGACAAGGTATAATTCCCTAGTTGAAGAGTTGCTCGTTCGGCTGAAGGCTGGGTTGCATACCCTTCAACAATTCTCAATAATTGCGGGTATGCTTTAATTGGTGAAACCTTAATCCAGTCGACCGCCTTTAAAGAAGATTGCCTTGTCCACGCTTTAACAGCATTCGCAGTGTTAAAGATCGAATTAAACCCCACATCAGCAACAAATAACTTTTGGGAACGATAGGGATAATTGCTTGCTGCCTTCACCCCTTGATCCAGTTGCCCAATGAAGTCACCTATCTCAATCGCATTATTTGACTTCATCACGATTTCGCGAATCATATTCGCAAAAACTAAAAGAGGCTTAACTCTATGCGTGTAAGCATTCTGAACTTCTCTTTGAGTTTCATAATCAAACGGAGATTTCTTTTTTGCTTTGCCGTTATTATTGTGATTCAATAATTTTCCGATTGCGCATTCAATCGCTTTCGGACCTCTTTTCTTTAGAGGCTCAGACAGGTTTTTCCATATTTCAGCCGGAACCAAATCCAAAATGCTTGGCTTTCGACGCTCTAAAATCGCAACCAGAGTTGAATAAATGAGCCATCGAGGAATTCTGCTTTTATAAAGGAAACCATCCGTAAAGTCATAACTCTGGGGTCTTTCTATGCATAATTTCCCAAGAATGATTTGAGCATCTTCTCTCAGCTTGTATTTTATGGCTTTAGTCGCAACGACAAGCAATGCACTTGTGAGGCTTGTCTCTTGTTTTTTTCTCCAGGGTTCTTTTTCGTCCTCCTTTACCTCGTCAATGTAACGAGCAATCGATCTGATAATCTTTTTTTCCTGATGCATTGAGCAATGCAAATTTTCACAAACAGAGGATAGACACCAGATTTTGTTAATTTCACCTGTGCTAGACATTTTTTTGATTTTATCTATGCATTGGGACGCCTCTTTAGAAACCTTCTCATGCCTCAAAGCGAGTTCAAGAAGAGTCGAAAAGAACCAATATGCATCGTTTGGATTTCTGTTATCGAGCCAACTGATAACTCGTTCTATTTTTCCATTGAGAAGGAGGACATAAATAGCCCCGATCCAATCTTTAGTTTCATAAATTCTTTTAGAGCCAAATTGATCATCATCTGTTTGATGCAAACTCCAATTTAACCAATCAATAGCCTTGTTGGCGTCGCGCACAGCATCTTCAAAATTGTCCCCTATGATGTTTGCGATTGCACGTGATGAATATCGAGCGCCCTGCCAGGATACTTTCGCCTCAAACAGTCTTCGAAGAGCTTCTGTGTCACCACAGGTGGCAGCAAGGTCTGGAAAGTCATGAACATAACGATCTGAACGTTGCCCGCCGCTTGCAGCAGATGCAGCCTCCATCATTAACTGGAAAATATCATCATTTCTATTTGCTTTCACACAGGCCGTAATAGCAGCGGCAATTCGAGCAAGCCGGATATTTCTAACAGCTACAGTGCTTGATGCACTTACAGGAAACACCTCTGAAAACGCCAATTCCAGCAGTTCGTCAACATGATTAAACTCCACCAATAATGGAGGGAGTGCTCTTGCTGCATAAGCTGAAGACGATTGACGTGCCTTTAGTCTCTCAACAAGCTTATCAACTGAATTTTTATCCTGATCCACGAATTTTTTTGCCAAGGTTTCAGTTGGTTCATCTCTGAAAATCAAACCATGCTGAGTTCGATCGATAAGTGGAAAGAGGTCAGAAAAAAAACTTTCGACCTCCGAAACAATCAATCCGCAAGCAGCAATCTCATCCATCGGAACAGGTGGCGGTAATAGTCTCAGTCCAGAGATTAACGATCTTGCGGAATGTTTCACCGTGCCTTTCATTTCGGCGTGATCAACAGCCCTATTGAAACGCTTTTCAATTAGTGCATATAATAATTCACCGTCTCCTTCAGTACTATTGTCATCAAAAGGCCGTCCATCTGACAAAAGCATATCAAGGCATCTTGGGTTGCCTCCTGATCTAGAGAATAAGATTGAAATTTCTTGGGTGGAAATATCATCGAGCCTTTTTTGGGACAGATCTTTTGTTTCATCTCTTGAAAATACAGGAATCGGAAAATCAGGATAATCCTCAGAACCATAAGCATCAATGCGGCGTTCTGGTCGACAAGAGGCAACAATTTTAACCCCCTCAATTGGTTGAATATCCAGTCTTTGTAACAGAAGTTTTGCAAATGAATCTGTGTTGGTTGCTTTAGCTCGCATTCCTGCGTGATCAATTGCATCTAAAAGCAGGACAATATTCGTGTGGGGCTGGAATGTTCGTGCTGAGTCAAGCGCCTGTTTGAGCCTTTTTGATGCCGTTCTAAGAACTGTTCCTGCTTCAATTCCAGGCAATACAAGATCACATAAGCCTTTTGCCGCAAGAGAATTGATAATATGAAGAAGGCCCCGCTCACATAAATGTCTGTCATCTCCAGGCGCTCGCCATTTACCACCACCAAACCCATCGAATAGGATTACAACATTCTTATCTGAGAATTTGTTCACCAAAGACTGCATAACGACGGTTTTTCCACAACCGCCTGTACCATGTATGATCAAAGGCTTAGTTGAAGACAATATCTTTTGCTCAAGCTTGGATAAAAATGGTCGCTCAAGTACAATCGGAACGGTTGGGAAAGATTGAGGCACAGGATATATATCATCAATGTCATCGATGCCGAGTTCCCCAAGGACATCAATATCGTTGATAATATTGTTGAACGCTCCTGAAACTCCGGCTTTCCGTCGTACAAGATCACAAATATTCTTTAATCCAAGTCGCGCAACTGGGTCGCTTGTACCTCTCCAATTTGCTATGGTACTGTGTACATCCGAGATTAAATTTGGCAGAGAGCTACCAGCTCCTCTTATCGAAAGGCGTTCTAAGAAATCCTTTAAGTGCTCATCCTTTAATCCAATAGATATTTTTAAAGTTTCTGCTTGGGTTCCAATGTGTCCCTGAACAGCTTCGCCTGTTTTCAGAGCCACAATAGCTTTCTCAAGGTTCGCGCCAATAGGTCGGTTTGAAACGAATTCAAAGAATGTGACCTCTGCGGCACGTTCCTCCCCAAGCCTTTCTTTAAGGTCTTTTTTTGTCTGAGCAAATTTTTGGAGTGTCTTTGATAAATCGCTGGCGGTTAAGCCTTTATTTTTCTTAGTTGGTGAGTATTTAAGTTGCAAAACATCAATTCTCTTAGCCTCATAAACGGTACTACCTCCGAAATATTTCACCAGATCAGCAATATCTATCGCTTCTTCGCTGAAGCTATTCGCCTCTTGGACAGGGAATCCTTCAAGAGAGATAGCCTTTAATTCCGTCATTGGATGGAGTAGCTCTAATGAGACTCGTGCTGCCCATGCTACATGATATTCATGCCCATCACGAGAGGCTCGCACGCCGATCTCATTTTTTTTTGTTTGTGCCGATTGCAAATTATTTTCCGAAATTAGTCTAATAGGTTAAATGGACGTCAATGAATCGGTGTAGACGGGGTCACCCATTACATAGTCAGCCTTTTTTGCGTTTTACACCTCGACGGCCATAGGCTGCCTTCTTTTCCTTTACCATAAAACCAATCTTCTTTTTCTTTGTTTCAGGTGGCGTCATGAGTTGGCGAATAGCTTCAAAGACTATCTTAAACTGTTCATCATATTTCTTTTCCATTTGTTTCAGCTTACGGGCAAGATCCACGTTAGAAGCCAGCATTTCGCGGAGTTGCACGAAGGCACGCATTATGGCTATGTTGACTTCTATTGCCCTCTCACTTCTTAAAACGCTTGAAAGCATGGCTACACCTTGCTCGGTAAAAGCCATAGGAAAATACCTGGCGCCACCCCAACTTGAGGTCACAATTTGTGACCTCCAATTTTCAAATTCTTCTTTCGTTAACTCAAACATAAAATCATCAGGGAAACGTAGTCCTTTACATATGTTAAGAGGCATGGCTATTTGCCATTTTCTTTGGGATTCCCATATTCAGCTTCAGGCTCACGGACTTCGATCTGGCCTACCGGGACTTTTACAACTTTGCCATCTCGCCAGATTACAATTGGATCCCCTGTGCGTTTGTGATCTGCAATTGTACGGGCTACAGCTTTTTTTAGCGCCTCTTCAGCACGAAATGCCATTGCTTTATCAGGCAGGTTCTTGTCTAATTTCTTATCTTTCATGACCTCCTCTTCGAACCCGATCAGCAACACGCCCAAGAGCAATATCAACATTATCAACCCAAAGGAAATAAAGGTAAATCCGGTAGTCCCGGCTTTCAGCCGTCCTCGTGAAAGGCTTTGTTTGCAGCTATGTTATTTAATATTAATTAGTCTTTTTAACAGGATATCCTCGATGTTTCGTCTTGAATCCAGAGCAGATAAAACGTAAACTTTTATTTCTGCTATTCTAAAAATAATTCTCCAAGGCGGTACAATTAATTCTCGATACTGCAAAATACCTTGGTCCTTAAGCTCAGGAACTATGCGGCATCTTTCCGGCATGGTATATAGACTCGATGCTTTTTTTTTGATTTTTTGGAAAATTTTTAACGCATTGGCCGGGCTATCAATTGCGATATAATCAATTATCTCTTTTAAATCGTTTTCTGCAACACGAGCCCATACAATTTCATAAATTCGATTCATTTAAGCTTACCTTTCAGTGAGCTTTCTATTTTTTTGAATACTTCCTCTTGAGATTTAATTTTTCCATTTTTAATATCTGATTCGCCTTGGGAAAGAGCCTTTAATATTCCGATTGCATTGCGCATATTCTCATAACTTTCAGGGTCTTGAAGAACAGCGCGCGGTTCACCGTTTTGGGTTATAATAACAGGACGATGGGTATCATTTATTTGATTTAACAAATCGGCTGTTTTTGATTTTAGGTATGTAACCGGTTTTATATCACTTGTAATATGCATTTTTCACCTCCAGTCTGAATATGATACTAAATAAAGATCGGTTGTCAAGAATTATTTTAGGCAAGATATCCGGGACGTCCCGCATTCCCCAGGGGTTTGGGGGTCAACATTATTGTTTTATTGAGACACAAAAAAGTATCCGCGCATCAAATAGTAGGCAAAACTTCAAGAGACTGGCCATCGGTTGATATTGTAACAGCTCCGTGGCTGTCGGTGCGTAATATACGGCATTCACGCTCCCTGTATTTTTTTAAAACCGATGGATGCGGGAATCTATATCTATTGTTCCAGCCTGACGAAAAAATTACAGTTTCCGGGTTAACGCTATCAATAAAGAATTCACTGCTCGATGTCCTGCTGCCGTGATGAGGAGCTATAAGAACATTGCTTTTTAAATCATCTCCTGAAATTGCAACAAGCTCTTTTTCTGCTTTGGTCATAATATCGCCCGGGAAAAGAAAAGATTTTGATCCGAATTCAACCTTTATGACCAGAGAATTGTTATTTAAATTCGACCACTTTCTATTATTATTATCCATGTAATCACCAGCCGGATAAAGAAGCTTTAACTGAGCACCATTGATAGTGTGTGTTCTTGATATCTCTTTGAATTCAGGCAGATGAATTGCCTTTTTTTTAATAATTTCCATGAATTTTCGATATCCAATAGTATCTGCTGTATCACAGTTAGCCCACACACTTTTCACATTGAAATTTTCAGCAATATACAAAAGTCCGTTCAAGTGATCGCTGTTTGGATGGGAAAGAATAAGAGTGTCAATTGTTTTAATTTTTTTACGCCATAATAACGGGGCAATTACACTTTTGCCAACATCAAAGACCGAGTTGTCAGAAAATCCACCGCCATCTATAAGCAGATTAAAACCTTCCGGCATTTCCACAAGTGCTGAGCTGCCCTGCCCAACATCAATGATTGTAATCCTCAGATCATCATGCCAAAACCTGTTATAAAACCAGTAGCAACTATCGGCGGCACACGCAATAATTACTACTATTACAACAGCTAATACTTTTTTTCTTCTGGAATTATTTAATTTTCCTTTCAGCTTTACTTTATTATCTATCTGATGTGTTCCTCCAGGAAATTTATCTTTTTCACCGGCATTTTCATGGTGAATACCAAACAAGTTCAATACTGCCCAGCCCAGCACGTAATAGCAACAAATCTCAAAATAAGTCGGGGTTACAGTCTTTATTGAGGCAAAAGGTAAATTAGAAAACCATACCACAATATCAAGGGCTTTAGCCAGCAATTCAGAGTTTGCATTTATGCACCATGCAGCCCCGTAAACGCTTACCGGATATAGCAGTACCGAAAACAATCCCAGGGGAACTACAATAAAACCTATAATAGGCACAACAAACAAGTTTGCCAGGAGACCAACAAAAGAAACCTGGTTGAAGTAAAACATTAAAAGCGGAAGTGTTCCCAGGATTGCGAAAAGCGAAGTCAATAAAAAGAGATACCCTTTTTTCAGGAGTTGAAAGAGTACTTGTTTTCTATTCTTGCTTTTTATGCGTATTCTGGAAAGGCCATATATTATTGCAAGAACAGCCATAAATGAAAGCTGAAAAGAAATCGAAAAAAGAGAGGGAGGATGAACAACAAGAATTATCATTGCAGCTATTGCCAGTGTATTTATTGGGTCATGTTCTCTTTCAAAAAGAAATGTCAGCAAAAAAATAGTAACCATAATTACTGCTCTTTGTGTAGAAGGAGACAACCCTGAAAGTAAGCCATAGATAAATACAGGAAAAAGAGATAAAATAGCTGCAACCTTTATGGTTAATCCATTCCAGAGAAAATATTTAAAATATGAAAGTATCCATTTGAAAAAGAAAAATGCGACTGTTGCTACAATTCCTATATGAAGTCCTGAAATTGCAAGGATATGACCTGCACCGGCCCGATTAAATGCCTCCTTTAAGTTTTTTGAAATACTATTTCTGTCTCCAATTATAAGGGCTTTTAATACACCCCTTTTATCGCCCTCCCCTGTATTGTCGATAAGATCGGAGATCCTGCTGCGGGCATCTGCTATTGTCTTTTTTATACCTTTTCCTGAATTTCTTTTTATAACAATCAGATCTTTTCCACTCACATAAGAGGTTCCACAAATCTCCTTGAATGCCATGTATTTTTTATAGTCAAACCCTCCAGGATTTTTGAAATTTCTGATAGATCTGAGCTTGCCTGTAAAGGAAACTTTGTCGCCAATTGAAAGATTTGGGAAATTTCCTCTAACTGTTACACGGATTTTCCCTGTAACTGGAAAATTATTATCCTTATCTTCTCCAAGAGTTTTGGTCTGTAAAATTAATTTCAGTCTATCTTTGTATATTATAGGACTTTCGTCGATTAAACCGACAATTATCCATTTTCGTAAATCTAAAAAATTAGTGATATGATTTGAGGGGAATTTAGAAGCCACCCACGGCTGCAAGGAAAGATACCCGAAAGCAAAAAATAAAATAACAGGTAAAATTAAAGCGGTTTTTCTCTGAAGAATGAAATATAGTATTAAGCCAGTACATACAAAAATGACAAAATACGCATAAACTTTATGACCTGGCAGCCATGAACCACAGGCTATGCCCAGCATCAAAGATACCAGGATTGGGATAACAGGGCGAGAATAAATCTTGCCAGTCATTTTTATTATTCTTTTACACGCTTTATGGCTGCTCCCAGACCGGCAAACTTTTCCTCAAGCGCTTCATACCCACGATCCAGGTGATAGACACGATTTACCTCGGTTTTGCCCCGGGCAGCAAGACCGGCCAGTATCAGCGAAGCACTGGCTCTAAGGTCACTTGCCATAACCGGAGCACCTGAAAGCATTTTTACCCCTTTTACCATTGCAGCATTGCCGGCTATAGTAATATCAGCACCCATTCTTTTTAACTCACTTACATGGATAAAACGGTTTTCAAATACTGTTTCAAATATCAGGCTCAGACCTTTTGCAACAGACATTAGAACCATGAACTGTGCCTGCATATCACTAGGAAAACCTGGATATGGGAGTGTTTTTACATCAACACTTGCTATATTATCTATTCCCTTAACACTCATGTTTTTCCCATCAATTTTTATCCTTGCCCCCGTTAAACTCAATTTGTGAATAACGGCTTCAAGATGATCCGGCTCGGTGCCTAAAAGCTTTACATCACCTCCGGTCAAAGCTGCTGCAACCATGAATGTTCCGGTTTCTATACGGTCAGGAATTATTGAAACCGATACAGGACTTAAAGAAGAAACTCCAGTTATAGTAATTTCGGAGGTACCGGCCCCACTTATATCAGCCCCCATCTTGTTTAAAACATCAGCAAGAGCTATTATTTCGGGTTCACGAGCTGCATTATGAATAACAGTGCTTCCTTTTGCTAAAACAGCAGCCATCATTATATTTTCAGTACCTGTTACGGTAGCTATATCCAAATAAATTTCGCTCCCTTTAAGTTTTTTGGCATAAGCTTCAACATAACCGTGCTTTAATTCAATGGATGCGCCAAGACTTGCCAGCCCTTTAAGGTGCAGATTGATTGGCCGCGCGCCTATAGCACACCCTCCTGGCAATGATACCCGAGCCTTTTTGAGACGGACAACAAGAGGACCGAGAACCAATATAGAAGCGCGCATTTTCCTAACCAGATCATATGGAGCTTCATGATTTAAAACATTGCTTGCATCTATCATAACAACATCTTCATCTGTCTCGATTTTTGCGCCAAGATGTGAAAGAAGTTGTTTTATACTTTCAATGTCCTTTAGATTTGGGACATTTGAAAAAGTACATAATCCATCAGTAAGCAGAGATGAAACCAGGATCGGAAGCGCAGCGTTCTTAGCTCCGCTGATATTAACCTCGCCTGTAAGAGGTCGTCCCCCTTCAACTATAATTTTATCCATCTTATAACCTTCGTACGTAATATTTTAGCCTTATGAACAGAAATTTGAAAACTCATAAGTAACTTGTTAACAATTAGAGGTGGCGGGCATTTAAATTTAAAACGGCTGACTGTTTGAGCGTATTAGTGAGCATTAAGAAAAAAGAGGCACTTTTGTATATTTTTGTTAAAAGGATAAACTCAAGCCATAACGTTCTATTTTTCTAACTGATATTAATACTCTTTTTTCTTTAGGCTCACTTATGCGCGAGTTTCAGACGTTCTTAAATTTAATTGCCCGCTGCCTCTGGTTAATCTCATATTTGAGTTTTCAAATTTCTGATGAAACAAACAGAATATATTTTTAAAAATCTAAGGTGATAGAAACCTTCAAACAAAAAAGCGCTTTACCACATTTTAACAATGAGATAAGCGCTTCTTTTATATTATTTTGTGGATATTGCCTGATTTTAGTGGTGATGCCCGCCTTTACCCTGCATTGTATCAATAATAGACTTTAAAATACAGTAAGTCATTGTAATGCCTATAATTGTTAACGCATACCACAAACCACCCATGAATACCATATGACCAACATCCCAAATCCATTCAAATGAAAACGGAAACATATTTTAACCTCCTAAGGATTCAATTCCCGTTCCTGGGGGAATATAGGTAAATAACGGAATGATATCATAACCAGAATAATACCGTACGCTACAGGAAGAACGGTTGTTGCAACTTCCTGCCAGCTAGGAATATACAAGACCCAAGTTTCAAAAGTCATAACAGGAATCGCCATTACCTGCAACACCATTACCCAGCGATTAAGTAAAACACCGATACAGGCCAGCGATACTGCTGTAAACAGCAACGTAGAATTATTTCGCCCCTTAGGTGTAAGAAGTATCAAAGCCGGCACAATTCCACAGACTACTATCTCAGCTATAAGAATCCAGATTCCATAAAAAGGATTATTGGAATAAAAATCAATTAGATTAAAACCTCTAGCAGGTGCTGTAACCGTAGCCCAGTACCAGGTATCAATAATTTTTGCAATAACGTATGTCCCCATAGTCCAGCCGGATATCTTGGCCAGCAAATCTATAACATTTTGCTTGACCAGCTTCTTTTTTGTAATTTTTTCAGTCAGTCTTGTCACAAATAGTGTAAAGCACGGTCCATAGGCTGCTGCCGACCAGGTAAAGAGAAAGAATGTCCACGGCCAGATAAACACCCCTTCTCTGAAAGAAAATGGACGCCCATAAAGAACTGCCGGGGTTCCGCCAAGTGATCCCTGATGGAAAAAGGAAAGAAAAGCACCGGTTGCTGCAAATATTACCATTACCTCGTGCATATTGTGTGCAAGATTATGAAAGAATGGAACTTTATTAATCTGACGGTTTTCAAGAATAAGCGGTATATATTCGATAATAAGAACTGCAAAATAACATGAAAGACAAAATGCCACTTCCGTCAACATAGAGTGGACATTAGCATGCCAGAATATAAACCAGCTCCTCAAGGGCTGTCCAACATCTATTGCAAGAATTAAAAGTGCGGAGCTGTAACATATAAACCCGATAAGAACGGCGCAGTTAATAATATTCTTCAGCTCATCCTTTCCAATAACATATCTTAAAAATCCCGTAAAAAAAGCTCCGCCGCCCAAGGCAATAACCCCAAGGTCAGCCCAGATCCATAATGCAAATCCATAGTAATCATTCATATTTGTCTGATTAAGTCCCTTTAACCAGATAAGCAGCATAGCGTAAACACCCCACAACAGTACGCCACCGACTATAATGATTCCTATAGCAAATTTCCCAAATGAACAGCGTTTAACTCCCTCGGGTATTAATGCTGAATCCATAAGTTATGTACTCCTCAAAATTCGCAGTTAGTAATTCTTTAACAAATTTTTTATCTATTGTTTCTGATTTTATTGGCGATAATTTTTTGCAAAATCTTCATTATTAATATAATTATCACCTGCTTGCCTTACCCATTCACGGCTTGACATATAATAAACTTTGGGATTTGTGCCAAGTCTTTCAAGAAGCCGAAAAACATTGGGATTCCCTGGTCGTCCACCATGCTTATTATCAGGCTTGGCCAGTTGATGCACCTTATGCTCCGGATTGTTCAGATCACCAAATGTAATGGCGCCGGCAGGACACGCCTGAGTACAAGAGGTCTGATATTCATCCTCTTCAAGCACTGTCCGTCCTTCGAGATATGCTTTGTCCATTGCTAATTGATATCTGTGGAAACAAAAACTGCATTTTTCTACAACACCTCTCATTCGAGGTGAAACATTAGGACTAAGATATTTAGTCGATTCCTCCGGCCACACCGGATCCCACCAGTTAAAATAACGTGCATGATACGGGCATGCAACCATACAATATCTGCACCCAAAGCAACGGGTATAAATCTGGCTTACAATCCCGGTCTCATGGTTATAGTCTGTTGCGGTTGCCGGACAAACAGACACACATGGTGCATGTCCATGTTCTCCCTCACAATGCATACATGGTCTAGGAAGATAACAAATTTCAGCTTCAGGATAGGGTTTTCCATTTGTCAGTTTATAGACTCGCATCCATGCAATGCTGTCCAGTTTGTTAGATTCATCCTCCTTGAACGGCACATTATTCTCAGCCATACAAGCAACCATGCAGGCTCCGCAACCAGTGCACTCGTCCAGGTTTATGACCATTCCATACTTTTTGGCTTTTTTGTGTTTGCCTTCTTCTTTCATCAAAACCTCATATTCAAGTTATACTTTGGTCAGCCTAGCCCTTATTCCCCAAGCTTCATCAAGACCGGATACCGGATCTTCTGTCGAACCGATGAGTTCGTTAAAATTACATCCCTTACCAGCGAGGTAGTTATCATAGGCGGTATGCCCCAGTCCTCTTGGCAAAGCAACTATACCGGGCATAATTCCTTCATAAAGATGCACCTTAACCTTTGCTTTACCCCTTGGAGTAAGTAAAGAAGCATATCTACCTTCAGTCAGGCCAAGCTCTTTACCTGTCTTTGGATTTATCTCAACACATGAATTTTTACCTTTAAGGACTGTGTCCTCAACTGTCTTTATTGCAAAGGGTGGATCGCCAATATAACCATTTGCAAGTCTGATGGTATCATATGGTATGAGTAAAAGAGGATACGAAATTGCACTGCCTTCAATGCTAACCGGACTAAAGTCGGAAAGTGATTTCATGGCGTCAGGATAAAAATTGAAATCGCCTTCCAATATACATTTGTCACCATTGAATTCGAATCCCTTTTCCACCAAAATATCCCATTTAACGCCTAATGTTTCTTTAAGGCAGGCCTCATAGCTCTCCCAAGAAAAAGCATCGGCTATTCCACCTCCCAGTGCTTTTGCTATAAGCATTACAACATCGCCAACATGCTTTGTGTTAAACTGGGGTTTTACCACAGGCCTTGTAAGACCGACAATGGGCTTAGACAACCCGGCCGGCGTGGGTACATCCTCATAGCGTTCCAGGTAAACATGATTAGGCAAAATTAAATCGGCATTACTGGCGGTTTCATCCATGTATGATGAAAAACTTACAATAAACGGTATGTTATCAAATGCATTCTTAATTGCTTTACTGCCTGGCATTGAATACAGAGGATTTGCACCTGAGACAAAAAGTGCCTCAAGAGATCCATCCCCGGAATTAATAACCTCGACCAATCGATTTAACAGAGATTTTGTATGCGGATATTCACTGCCTGCTCCATCTATACGCTCTTTTTGCATACCGTTTTCTGCAATGCTATCCATTTCAGGCTTAGGCCAATTAATATATTCGGTATCGGTTACAGCCCAAACACCACCTTCTTTATTTATATTTCCTACAAGAGCATTTAAAGCATGCACTGCCATAAATTCATTAAGGCTGCCGGGTATGCTTCCCTGGCCTTTGCCGCAAATTGCCAAAGGTTTTGAAGCTCGGGCAAAATTCTTAGCCAATGATACTATAGTGGCGCTGTTTATCCCTGTTATTTTTGATACTTTATCGGTGCCGTACTCGTTTTGGACCAGCTTCTTGAATGAGTCAAAACCGGTTGACTGACTAATTTTTTTGGAATCTAACGAGTTGCTTATGATAATATTCGCAAGACCTAATGCCAAAGCTGCTTCCGTACCAGGATTTATTGGAATCCATTTATCGGATTTTGCCGCTGTATTTGACAGACGAGGTTCAATCTGTACCACTTTTTTCCCATTGGCTTTCCAGGCGCTGTTGGCCTTAAACATACGCACAGGCGAGCCCCATCCATCAATTATCCCGCTACCGAAGCTTAATATAAAATCGGCATTTTCTGCATCAAATCCAACTTGAGCACTTACACCCTGCATAACTTGCAATGTCATCGCGTATGAGTCTTGAATGGAGGGCATAGTCATAAAATTAGGAGAGCCATATGTTGTCAGAAATCTTTTAAAAAGATTAGGGACTGTCCCGTTTTCTGAGTCCACAATTGAGCCAACTGTATGAGATCCGCCGTTTGATCTAATATCAGCAAGTTTTTTTGCAACCTCTGAGATAGCTTCATCCCAGGATATTTTTTCCCACTTTCCTTCGCCTCTTTTCCCCACTCTTTTTAAAGGTGTTTTTACTCGCGTGGGACCATAAAGCAACTGAAGGCCCGATAAACCCATAAGGCATAAACCGCCATCGTTTACCGGATGTCCTTTCATGCCTTCTATCTTAACAACCCGGTCATCAACTTTGCGCACAGTAATACCGCAGCCACCGGGGCAGAGTGTGCAAACTGAATTACTTTGACTGTATTCACCATCCGGCGGAACAGGAGTCCACGGCCAATTTTGCGACCATATAGATGAATCATCCATCAGCTTCCATGGTAATGGTGTAATAGCTGTACCAGCCGCACCACCAATTACAAATGATAAGAAACTTCTTCTGCCTATTTTCATAAATTCTACCCCTTAAAAATGTATGGCTCTTAAGCTAATCGGCTTTAAAGTTTATTTACTTATGGCATACAAAACATGCCTCTTTTACTGTCTTAACTCTTGCTTGATTGCCGGTCTGTTTTTCATAAGGTCGCGGGAGCCAGTTTATCGGCCATGGAAGTGTCTCGACATCTGTTTTGATCTCTTTTGTAGTATGGCATTCAGCGCAATCATCCATCTTCATGCGCTCCCATGTATGTTTCTTTAAACCCGATATATTTTTCCCCCATATGTCCCGGCTGTAACCTGTAATTCTGTTTTCTTCATAAACTCTTGAATGTTCGGATTCGCCAATGTGCCCGTGGCAGGTACCGCAATCCATCTCCCCTTTTTTGACATGCGCTGCATGTGAAAAGAATACGCAGTCCGGCTGTCTTGCATATACCAGCCATGGAACCTCTCTTCCATTTGCCACATATTCCTCAACAAACTTTATTTCATTAGGATCCTCTCCCTGGGCTTCCTCATGGCAATCGACGCACTGCTCAAGTTTTGGAATCCCGGAGAAACTTCCATCCTTACGAAAGAAATGGCAGCTTTCACATCCCTCTTCAACAGCTTCAACATGAAGTACATGGTTAAAATCTATCGGCTGTTTTTTCTGGGAATAGAGAAGCTTCGGGAATATTATCCATCCAAATACAAGACTTGCAGCAAGTCCTAAAATGAAAAAAAGAATAATTGGTCCAGCAGCCCCATCAGCGGAAACTTCTTTAGCTTTATCATCTTGTGTACTCATGAAAACTCCGTCAAGCTTGGTTGATGTTTGAATGCACTGGTAAAGATGTTAATAGAACAAATAATTCTTAATTCTTTACCTTTAGATTTCATTTTTGTCAAGTAAAATTGATGGTGTTCGATAAAGTTTTTTCCATCACTGGGCATAACTGTGCAAGCCCGGCAGAAGATTCACACCAAAATAAGTGAAAAGAACGGCCATAAAACCTATAATAGAAACATATGCGATTCTTTTACCATGCCAACCCCGCATCAATCTGGCATGCAATAATGTTGCATAAATAAACCAGGTAATTAAAGACCATGTTTCTTTAGGATCCCACGACCAGTAGCTCCCCCAGGCGGAGTTGGCCCAAACGGCTCCTGTTATTATTCCAATAGACAGAAATAAAAAACCGAATGTTACCATTTGATGTGTCAAATTGTCCAGAAACGTCGGCTTGGGGAAATGTGAAAGCAAATAGCCTTTCCCCTTTTTATCTCCACACGCCAGAAGATACATCAAGCTTATGCCAAAAGCTATCGCAAAAGCAGCATAACCAAAAAAACATGTCATGACATGAGCAATAAGCCAATTGCTTTTCAACGCAGGAATTAAAGGTTGTATTCGATCATTTACATTGGGAGAAAGGGAAGCATAAGCTATAGAAAGAAACACCAAGGGCATTGCAAATACCCCTATTATTCGATTTTTGTAAGTTCGTTCAATTACAAGATAAATGACCGCTATGGTACAGGAATAAAAGACCAGGGATTCATACATATTAGACAAGGGCGCATGCCCAATCCCAAGCTTATAAGACTCGACCCATCGCATAATAATGCCGGCAGCATTACCCATAGCCCCTAATAAAGCTGTCCACGTTGCCAGCAAGCCCGGAAGCTTTTTTTTGAAGATCCATGCAGCAATATATAATATTGCTGCAAACCCGTAAACAAATGTTACAATCGATAACAAATTTGAACTATCCATAATTTATGTCCTTACATTTGGTGTAGCAGTTTACAGTTCACGGTTGTCGGTTCACAGTTCACAGTTTTTTCAATGAACTATGCAACGATTGAAGCATTCTGGATATTGATTTCAACTTGTGCAATATTTATAAACCTTCTGTTTTTTTCAACCGTGAACCGATAACTGTAAACCGTGAACGGTTACCAATTCTTGAATCAGTTTTTTAATTTTTTACGCTATAATTTTGCAAGATTCCGTGAAAAGTTTTTTACTCTGGCCTGCATTCCCAATTTGTTCTTATTTGCGGTACCTGCTACCATCACCTTGGTTTTATTACCGTTTTTTACAACTTCAACACATAGCCTCTGATGTGACATGAAAAAAGTAACAAAACACCCAATAATCATTACTACAAATCCTGAATAAACAACCAGAACTCCAGGATCACGTGTCACCTGAAGCCCGGTATAATATCTATTATCGTAATCAGCTACCGAAAAATTCAGATCTCCTTTTCTCATCTTGTCAAAGCCGGCAAAATTCAAAGGCAGCATTATATCAATAGAACTTCCGTCTTTTCCGTTAAGAATTCCTATAAAAGTTTCACCAAGTGCAATACCTTTATAAATAAATGAATTTCTGTGTTCTTTGATAACAAAAGTCCCCGCACCCTCAGGAAGTACAATTGGCATCCCTATCTTTGTCTTTTTCTTATATACCATACCAGTTTCCCGGCTCATGATATTCAGCGTAATTTCATCTGGAGGAAGCATCCCGTAATTTGCCTGGAATAAATTTATTCCCTTATATCGAAGAGGATCATTAACAATAATATCCTTCTGTAAAACAGATCTTCCATCTTCTATAATTGATAAGGTTGAACGAAATTCTTTTGGTGTTCCTGTTTCATAAAAGCTCACGCTGAAATCATCACATCGTATTGCAAAATCTAAATTATGTATTTGTTCGGTCTTTCTTAATCCAATGCTATTTACTGTTTCTCCTTCCTGAATATTGACAAACCCCTCAAATCCAAAGATAGAACCTATCAGTCCGCCGAGCAAAAGTAGAATAACGCTTAGATGTACAGAATAAACCCCCAGGCGAGTCCAACGCCCCTTCTCAGCCAAAACACAGAATCCTTTATCTGTTTGCTCTGTCCTGCAATAACCATATTTTTTAGAAGCAGCATGTTCGTACTTATTTCTCAAGCCTTCAAGTGAACTATTAGATGTGAATTCTTCTTTATTAGACAGTCTTTTGAATTTTGAAACATTAAATGGCGGGATTTTGACAAATACTATCTTCCATGTTGTCGACAACCTGCTGAAAGAACAAACAATAACATTAATAGTCAGCATAAAAAGCAAAAGCTGAAACCACCAGGAATGGTACATATCAAAAATGTTTAAAGCTGAAAAAAAATTATAAAAAAATTCTCCGTAATTATGGAAGTAATCCGCAGGGCTTTGATTCTGGGGAATAACTGTTCCGATTATAGAAGTTGCAGCTAATGACAGCAAAAGAAAAACGGTAAGTCTAATAGATGCAAAAAATTTCCATAGTCTGCTGAAAAAATTTGCAGATTCATGCTCTTTCTTCATTATTTATCCTTTTAACCTAAGTTGAGCGATTTTTTGCGAAGAAATGTGCCGAGATCTTGATGCAGTCCTGCCTGGGGCGGGACGAAAACCGGAGGCGTACCTGTGGATATGTCGAGGACTTTTGCAAACCGTTGATGCGCAAGAAATCGGTGCAGATCGAGTCAAAAATCGCTCAATTTAGTTGATCCTTTCCCGGGAATTAAATACTCAAGTTTCGCATCCTTAATTTCTACCGATGCCAAGTGGGTAAAGGACTGAATAAAATTTTCAATCTTTATCCATCAATGTCAAAGGATTTATCATCCTCTATAATTAACGGTTTTTTTGCAATTAAATCATTATCAAGTTCTTCTTCAAAATCATCATCAAGCAGCTCATCAATCTCATTTGATTCTTTTTCTATATCTTTAAGAGGCTCTGGCTTAGTTATTTTCTTTGTTAATAAATCAATATCATCAAACAAAAGCTCAATGGATTGCTTTTTTTCCTTGAACATTGAAATAACCGACTCAGCTATTTCATTAGCATATAAACATGGAAAATATAAATTTTTGGTTCTCAATACAGAAATTAGTGCTTTCTTTCTTTCTTTTATAGCGGATTTAATATCCATAACATCATATTTTTGCTCTCCGAGCAACAATAATGCTTCTTTATCATCTAATTCCGCAAATTCTCTGATTATCAACTCTTTTTGGTCAT
>Ga0255430_10040_pt1 | contig 23564 bp, 22 predicted proteins | sample ANMaggSeSYBR02G3_FD_182660 | JGI IMG/M metagenome (GOLD analysis project Ga0255430, IMG submission 182660) | Sediment cell enrichment communities from methane seep in Santa Monica Basin, California, United Staets - ANME aggregate JGI... | ecosystem: Environmental > Aquatic > Marine > Cold seeps >...
GACTATATGACTCAAGGAGAAAACATGGAAGAACTTCTGGAGAATCTTAAAGATATTTACCAGGAACTTATTAGCGGGGCTATTCCTGCTGTACGGCATGTTGCAGAATTGGCTGTCGCATGAAAAGGCGCGATCTAATATCAAAGCTGGAAAAGATGGGTTGTATTCTGCTCCGTCACGGTGGAAAACATGATTGGTACCACAATCCAATTACAAAATTATCTCAACCTGTTGCACGGCACCGTGAAATCAAAGAATATCTTGCTAAGGAACGGGGACGAAATAACTTCCCCAAGTAGGCGTATAGATTTGGGTCAAATTTGTTCGATCTCAAATCACAAAAGTTGATGGAATAGCGGGCTATTTTGATATTTTTGTGATTTGAGATCGGGCAAAGGTGGCCTAAAGCTGTGATGCATAGTTGGGGAAGTTATTTCGTCCCCGTTCCTAAACATATAATCAGGAAATTAACTTAAGGCATAACAACCTATTTCTCCAAACCGAAGATGTTATAGCGCTTTTCGCATCAGCATAATTTTGAGAAAAACATCGCATTTGCCAATTTCATCATATCGTTTCCGGCAGGTGACCAGCACGATGTGGAGATTGATAAATAAGCTGAAAATACTTATGGAAAATTGGAAAATCGCAGGTATTTTAAGGATAATAACAATGGACTAAAAAAGAATAACTATCTGGAATAATATATCATTTTTCGCAAGGCATTTTTTTGAGATGACAGCAAACAGAAAAAGTTAGCTTTTTCTGTTGTAATATAAGCAGGTTGTGTATGGGGCATCTTGATCGACATCATTGGGAGCAAGTCAAAATGCTATATAATGACATAGCATGTTTAATGCATAATTTTAGCAAGTTGGGAGCATCCTGGAATTATGTCCTCAAAAACGTAAGGGGGGGTAGGAAGGATGCCCCAGAACTGTAATGTAATGGTACCCCTCCAGTTCCACAGATGGAAACTGACCCGTAGTTGGAAGGATGCCTCAGAAATGTAATGCAAGAAATTATTTTTGATCCAGACGCAATTTACTCGCTAATCTCGCATTAATCTAATTAAGGGATGAAGATGAAATTACATTAACTGACAACAAAAACGGAGGATCCATGTCCGAGCTTTTAGAAAAAGCAGCATCACCCGAAATCCTAAATACGGCATGGAAAAAATTCCGGAATGATAAAGCTGTCTGGACGACCGGATTATCTCGAAAGGAGATGGAATCGAATCTCGTGTACCACCTTCTCAAATTAGCAAATGAACTGAGAACCGGCGCTTACATGCCTGACCCGGTTCGTTTTTTCCCTGTAAACAAAGGTGATGGCAAACAACGAATAATATCGGCCAACACTTTAAAGGACAAAGTGGCTCAGAGAGCTGTTTTGACTGTAATAGAGCCGATCGGAGAGAAAATCTTTCATCACGACAGCTTTGGCTATCGTCCGGGACGAACCATTGACATGGTTTTATCCAGAGTACGGGAATATATGCTGTGTGGTTTAAGTTGGGTAGTTGATGCTGATATTAAAAGTTATTTCGACAACATTCCGCACAAGCCGCTTATCAAAATTTTGAAATCCATTATTACTGATCGAGAAATGGTAGCTTTGATAAGATGCTGGCTGGATACTGGAATTGCCAAAAGAGGGTTCTTGTCTGCTCCCAAGGGAATTCCCCAGGGAGCGGTTCTTTCTCCCTTTTTGTGCAATGTTTATCTGACTCCGTGGGACAATGACATGTCGGCAAAAAACCTTCCGTTTGTGCGTTTTGCCGACGACTTCCTGGTCTTTGCAAAATGCAGGGCCGACGCAATAAAAGCATATACTTATGTAGGTAAGAGTCTAAAGCGATTAGGATTGATGCTGAACGAGCAAAAAACACGCACTGTCCAATGCGGTCCGAATGTTCAATTCCTGGGACGAAAACTCCCGAAACTCAAATCAGCAAAAGCATTTTCACATTAAAAAGGGGTAATTATGAGTATTCCCAGACCGATTGTTGTGGCCTATGATATTAGCAAAAACAGGATCAGATATAAAATTCACAAAATACTCAAGGAATGGCGTTTGGGCGGGCAGAAATCAGTGCATGAATGCCGGCTGAAAATGCGTCAGGCTGAAGAGCTTTTTCTGCAGTTGAGCGAACCCCTGGATAAAAAAACTGACCGGCTGTTGATGGTCTGGCTGGAGACGCATCGTCCCGTACTTTACAGGGGAATTGGCAAGAATAGTATCAGCCGCAAACTCTGGCATATTAGATGAGGTGTTATGAAACGCAAGGGATGGTATCTGGTTGCCTATGACATCGCCAATCCTCGACGGTTGTCAAGAATACACAGACTGCTCAAGAAAAAAGGACTCGCTGTTCAAAAATCTCTGTTTCTTGTGCAAGAAACTGAATCTCGCATCAATCAACTTCTTGACAGCATTGCATCCATAATGGCGCTCCGTGAAGATGATCTTAGAGCATATCCCATAATGCATCCCAGCAAGATCTGGACAAATGGCCCAAATCCGCTGGCTGATTTTCCGGTTTTGCACTTCGGAACCAAAGAAGAAGATTTTAAAAGCAAAACCAGAAAAAAGCCAAAAAAGAGTTTATGGAAACGTTTATTGGGTCTATAAATCCTGGAGTAAGAATCATATTTAACTCTGAAATTTGTCAAATTAAAGGAGAAACATGTCTGACCTGACGGTAATTCTGGACCGCAAAGAACTGGTTGTCCGCATGGAATCTAGAACAATCCGCGTGGACCGGCCGGATGGACCACTAGAAAGAATTCCATTGGAGATGATAGGAAGGCTTATACTGATAGGAAATCCAATGGTATCATGTGATGTTTGGAGGGCCCTGGCTGAGCAAAATATACCGGCAGTACTGCTGCCATCACGCGGTAAGGGAGTATCAGCTCACATGGGCACCGGATTATCCTCGACAATTACTACCAGAATATCCCAACACCTGGCAGCGCAAGACGATAAATATTCTCTGTCAATTGGTCAATGGCTATTGGATGAAAAATTACAAGCTCAGGAAGCTGTGGTAAAAAAACTGGGAACTGGAAAGCCGGAATTAGAGTCAATTTGTACACAAATCAGAAGCTGTCGTAAAGGCTTACAAAAAGCTGATGGGCGAAACAGCCTCATGGGCCATGAGGGAGCTGCCGCTTCTGCCTATTTTACAGCTTTTGCCACAATCCTGCCTGAAAAATGGAATTTCTGCGGCCGTAACCGACGGCCGCCGCGCGATCCTGTTAACGCTCTGTTGTCTCTCAGCTATGTTATGACAGGAGGGGAGGTTCGACGCGCTATCTTGCAAAGAGGACTTGATCCGGCATTAGGGTTTCTCCACGCACCACAGTCAGGCAGGGAAAGGTTAGCGCTGGACATACTCGAACCGTTGAGACCGGAAGTTGACTTGTTTGTTCTTACATTGCTTGATAGTTCTCTCAATTTGAAACATTTTACAACTAATGATCAGGATGGATGTCTACTGAATAAGAAGGGACGAAGCGTTTTTTTTAAAGCCTGGGCAAAATGGCAGCAACCAGGCGAGGAGGATAAAAAGAGTCTGAAATCAATGGCTGAAAATTTTGTTCGAGATCTGATTGCCTTTTTTCCTGATCCTGATTTTCATCAGTTTTGAAAAGTCTATACCTATAAATTTAAAGGTTTTGTTTTTTTGGTATGTTTGGTTGATTTGGTTATTGACAGGATATCATGGAATGTGTTAAATGTATTTTACGATATCTTGGTTATTAGTAAAATTGACTTTACGGAATTATTTAAAAATGACAACTATATTTCATGATTGATTTAAGTCCATTTATAAGTATTCAGGAAGCTCTCCTTAAACAGGTTCCGAGAGAAAATTATCGCTCTCTTTACGAACGGATCAACTGGAAAAATCGTCTGATTGGAATCATCGGCGGTCGCGGGACAGGGAAAACTACGCTGTTGCTTCAGCATTTAGCCGAAAAAAGTTCATATTCATCAAAATATCTTTATATTTCAGCAGACAACATTCGGGTTGAGGCCATCGGCATTTATGAGATCGCATCACAATTTTTTCGCATGGGCGGCGAGGTCATTATCATTGATGAAATCCACAAATACGCCAGATGGCCGCAGGAAATAAAAAATCTTTATGATTCATTTCTATCAGCAAAAATCCTTTTTTCAGGCAGTTCTGCCCTCGGACTGCAACTTGGAAAGGCCGACCTGTCGCGGCGTGCTGTTTTCTATACTTTGCCGGGTCTTTCTTTTCGAGAATACCTGCTATTAGCCAGAAAGGTTAAACTCCCCGCCATCACACTCGCCGGTCTATTAAAGGAACATGCACGATTGACGTCAGAAGCTCTGGTTGAGGGACCTGTGTTGGGACTTTTTCGAGATTACCTTGAACATGGCATTTATCCTTTTTTTGTGGAAGGAATAGAAGAATATCTTGCAAAGCTCAGAAACATTATTGAAAAAACACTTTACGAAGACATTGTCTCTACATCCAGCATTAAATCTTCTAATATTCCGATGCTAAAACGGATTCTCTGGTTAATCGCCACCTCTCAACCATTTGAGCCAAATCTTGTGCGTATTTCCAACAATCTGGGACTTTCAAAGCCAACTCTTTATGGGTACCTTGACTATCTGGAGCGGGCAGGTCTCATATCAGGTGTTATGCCGGAAGGATCCGGCTTCAAGCTCGTGCGTAAACCCGTTAAAATTTATATTGAAAATACAAACTTGCTCAGAGCAATCGCAGGGGAATTGAGCAGAGAAGACCCTGTCGGAACGGTGCGCGAAACATTTATTCAGCATCAGTTGATAAGTGCCGGCCTGCAAGTGCGTATTCCAAGTCGAGGCGATTTTCTGGTAGAGGGTAAGTATCTACTTGAAGTAGGCGGCAGTTGTAAGGGGAAAAAACAGATAGCGGGAAAAGAAAATGCTTACATTGTAAAAGACGATATCGACATGGGTTTTGGTAATGTCATCCCCATATGGTTGTTTGGCTTTTTATACTAAGAACTCGTCCGGTAGGATGTTGATACTGGAGGCTACGGCACTATATAGCTGCTATCAAGCTGCCTTTTGCTGAAAAGTAATTTATTATCAAGATACCGGTTTTTTCCAAGTATGGATTTCATGTATTCCACAACAAGAAGAGCGTATATTTCCTTATTTGTCATTTGATTTAAATATTTTCTGATATTTAAATTTTTAGGGAAGTTTTTACCGGATGATAATTTGTTTCCATTATATCTGTTTTTCAGAGCAGTTAAATGACTTTTAACCTTCGCTCTTATATCTTCGGGGGGATAATTTTCAAAATCAGAAAATAATTTTGCAAGTTCTGAAGCTTCAGGCAGTAAAGGGTGCTCCAAAATCATCTTTAAATCCTTTGCATAGCGAACCAGACCTTTATGAATGTGCTTGTTTTTCACTACATTCATGTCAGCCCATCCAGCTCTGAGCCATTTAAAGGCAGCATATCTTACAACAGGTTTTTTTGAGTCAACCTCGTACAGGAAGCTTATGCCAATGGAATTGTACATATAGGAGCTTACCCAACCAAGACCCGGCATTGAAAGACCTTTCCTGCCTGAATAAAGATAGTCCCAGTTGTCATCTGAGCCCAGCACAATGCCTTTTCTGCCCACATCGGACTTGTCTTTTTGTTTGGAAATCGAGATTAATAGATTTCGGCCGCGATACTTGCAAAGAATTAAAGCCTTATCCATATCATAACGATAGTAAGCACCTGTAAATTGATCCGGAGTTATTTCTATATGTTCAACCCCTTTAACCATTATTGGAGGATCAGAGTTTGAAATAAAAGTCCACAATTCAGGCAGATCTTGATTTTGTCCGTTTACCTGAGTCCAGTAAGATAGACGAACTGAAGAAGGCATAAAAGCAAATGAAGGAATATCAGGATGATAAACGTACTCGAGAACGCTTTTCAGATCTGTATTAATATCAAATTCATAATAAGCGGAAGGCGAGCCGAACAATTTGTCTGTATAATAAAGGGAGGAGCTGTTTTTGGTGGAAACGACAAAATCCAGTAGCTTTTGAATAACTTTAAGATCAACAGGTTCGTTTTTATCTTTAGAGGTTAAGGATAAAAGATATTCCAGCCCGGAATGCAGGGAATCAGGAATTTTTGCTTCCTTTAGATCAGAGCCGGCTGCCAAATAGGTTGAAGAAAAAAGAAACACCGTTAAGAGCACAGCAGTGGATAGAATTGTTTTAATCTTTCCCAAATTTCTACTTTCCAATTTCAAGTTTCAAGCCGTGAACGGCTACTTTTTTTGTTTACGAACTATCAGTACAGAGCACGGTGACTTATGTGCCACTCTCTTGGCCACACTACCGAAGAATACGAGCCCCATTCCCGATAGTCCATACGATCCCATCGCTACAAGATCGATATTTTCTTCTTTCAAGTATGTTAATATTTCTGTTGAAATATGTCCGCTAAGTACAACAAGCTTATAATCAATATTTTTTCCTATTTTGGCTCCATACTCTTTATCCATTCGTTTTTCTAATTCTAAAATCAGAGGTTCTTCCGGTTCGTAAGGCATCATCCATTCTGTATCTGTTGCTTGATAACTTATGACAGGCGGCGATACATGAATTACAAAAAGTTTGGCTTTATATTTTTCAGCCAGATCGAGGGCCGTTATAAATGCATCTTCGGCATTTTCTGAAAAATCTATACAACAGGCTATTTTTTTTATATTCATGGTGACCTCCTGAAGTCTGGATGTTATGATTTATTAGTAACTACTCAGGTTAGTTAGGCTGAAGACTGAAGACTTTTAGGGAAAAAACTCCCAGAAGCCAATATTTTCTTAAAGCGGCCGCAAATCTTATCCTAAACATAGAGAATAACGCTCAGGAATCATCTGTTTCCTTCAGCCTATAGCCTTCAGTCTAAACACCTGAGTAGTTACATTTATTATACACATGTGATCTGGTTGTAGGCAATGTGTTGTTTAATCCTTTTGTGAAAAGAACTTGATACAGACGACACATGCCATATTTAAATCCTGCTGAGGTGCCATATAAAAAAAGACGCCATTGCCTTGTAAATGTATCATCAAACATTTTTTTCACTTTTTCAACATTTTTTTCATAATTTTCTGCCCATTGGTCTAAGGTTTTTGCATAATGGAGCCGGAGGTTTTCTACATCCAATATTGAAAAACCGTTTTTCCCCATTTCACGCAGAATTTCGTCAAGTACAGGAAGATATGCGCCCGGGAAGATATAATTGAATGTCCATGGATCGCAGGGGGATGGGGCGTCTCTGCCAATAGTATGCAACATGCCTAATCCGCCTTTTTCCAGTAAACTCGATACTTTTTTAATAAATACCGGAATGAATTTTTTCCCTACATGTTCAAACATCCCAATGGAAACAATTTTGTCAAATTTTCCACTTAAATCACGATAATCCATATATAAGATCTTAATCTTGTCCTCCAGCCCTAATTCCTGTATTTTATTGCCGGCATATTCATATTGATTTTGTGAAAGCGTATTTCCAACTCCTGTTATTCCATAATTCTGTGCGGCATAGATGAGCATCCCTCCCCAACCACAGCCAATATCAAGCAGTGATTCACCAGGAGTCAATAAAAGTTTCCGGCATACATGCTCATATTTGCTTAATTGTGCTTCTTCCAGAGAATTATCTTTACTTTTATAGTATGCACAGGAGTAACTCATTGTCTTATCAAGATAAAGAGAATAAAATTTATTGCCTTTATCATAATGGTAAGAAATATTTTTTGGTGCGATTTTTAATGTATCGCTGTTGAGAAGCCTAATGATAAAAAAACGTATTTTTTGCCAGAAAGACAGCCGGGAATCATCAAAATTAATTAAAAAACCAAGACGAAGAAACTCCTGCAGATCGTTTTCAATTTCTATATCTCCCTTCATATATGATTCTCCAAAGCCGACATAACCATCTCTGAGAATCCTTTTGGCGCCTCTTATGGACTTAAATCTCAAAACAAACTTCGGTTTATTCCCGATAGTTATTGAATCACCATCCCAGAATTCTATGGCAAAACTGGCTTTTGGATCTGTCTGATGTATCATTTCCGAAATATCTTTAAAAGCCCTTTTCATGACGCCTCCCTTCTACTTAAACCTCAGTGGTCTCAAAATAAGACTTTGGTTAAGAAATTATACACCCACTGCTTTTGGATAAGCAGGCGATGCCTTGAAGAAATCTGGCCAAGAAAATCATGACTGGTGTCGTGTCATGCGTGAAATATCGTATCAGACACTCGTCATTCCAGCGAAGGCGGGAATCCAGTCTTTCTGACTATTTCGGTGCTTCTGGATTCCCGCCTTCGCGGGAATGACGGCCATATTTGCGACACTATATAGATGACAGGACACTAGTGGAAAAGCAGATGCAGTGGTCGCTGTTTTAATGAATCAAAAACTTAATGAAATTATATTAAAATCAAATTTACATGTCAAGCAGAGACTCAAATTAATTAATCAGTTTAAACCATTACCTCTGGTAGTGGTACCACAAAGGTTTTACCGTTACAGTAATTATTTAAGAGTGCCTAAAGTGAGCTAAAGTGCCTAAAATGCCTAAAGTTAAGGAGTCCTGCCATGTTATATCTGCATGCCTGCCTCCGGCTCGTAGAGCCTGGGTTTTTCTATGCCCTCAACATACTACTGGCAAGAGAGTGATTGAAAATCCTTCTGGCTTTGGTTATCAATCAGCACGCCGAAGGCGTACCACAACTTTAGGCACTTTAGCTCACTTTAGGCATTTTAGGCATTTTAGGCACTTAGCGCTTTTCTATAAAGAGAGAAGTATGTAACTGGGACTATTATAAGCGTAAAAAATGTGGATGCACAAAGTCCGAAAATCAGAGCCCAGGCAAGGCCTGAGAAAACCGGATCCAGTGTAATGGGCCAGGCGCCAATCGCGGTTGTGCAAGCGGTAAGTAATATAGGACGCATCCTGATCGCTCCACTTCGGAGAATAGCTTCTTTAAATGGCATGCCTTCATTAAGAGAGTTTTTAATAAAATCAATCAGAACAAGGGAGTTCCTTATTACAATTCCACCAAGAGCTATCATGCCTATCATGCTTGTTGCGGTAAAAAAGACAGGGTTGAAGAAGCCGCCCACCTGTTCTCCGGTGAAAATATTCAGCAGCCAGAATCCCGGCATAATGCCCAGAAGTGTAAGTGGTATTGACATCATAATCAATATTGGCATGGAAAATGAATTGGTTTCCATTATAAGAAGAATATAGATTCCTGTCAGAGCTGCAGCAAATGCTATGCCCATATCTCTGAATACCCTGAGAGTTATCTTCCATTCGCCTTCACCTGCCCATTTTACCCTGATTCCCGGAGGGGGAGGGCTTTGTCTAAGTTTTTTCTGCATATCAAGAACAGCTTCGCCGGGAGCTCTGCCTGCCATTTCTCCAGTCACATATACCACGCGTTCAAGGTTTTTATGATAAACAGGCTGGTCTTCAGGGATATGAACTATCTTTACAAGTTCCGCCAGAGAAACCATTTTACCGGTATTTGTTTTGAGCGGTATTTGTGACAAAGAAGTAATCCCCGATCTATTTTTTCTTGGTAAAATTGTTTTTATGCTCAGAGGCTGCCTTTCTTCAGGAGTATGTATTGTGGCAGGGGCAGCACCTCCTATTGCTATTTTCAAAGTTTGAATAATTTCATTCGTGGAGACTCCGTGAAGAGCAGCCTTTTCCTTGTCAATAATAAAATCTATCTTGTTGCGTCCGGCTTCAACTGTGTCGTCAATATCTACCACAAAAGGCTCTGCTGCCATTAAATTCTTTATATGTTCTGCTCCTTTTATTATTTGATCATAAGAACGGTCAGGAGAACCATAGATTTCAGCCACAATTGTCGAAAGTACAGGGGGGCCGGGAGGGACCTCAACAATTTTAATTGCTGCATTGCTGGCTTTTGCAATGTTTTCGAGTTCTTTTCTAAGCCGGAGAACAATAGCATGGCTTTGCTGCTTTCGTTTATTTTTTTCAGCAAGATTTATACGGATATCTGCAAGGTGGCTTCCTTTCCTCAGGTAATAGTGACGAACCATACCGTTGAAATCCATGGGAGACGAATTTCCTACATAGGACACAAAGCTGGTAATTTCAGGGATTTCCCTGAGAAAGTCTTCAAAGGACTGTACAACAGTATTGGTGGTTTCAAGTGTAGTTCCTTCCGGCATGTCAATAACTATCTGGAATTCATTTTTGTTATCAAAAGGAAGTATTTTCAAGGGCACAAGTCGGAAAACAGCAAGAGCTACAGATACTAAAAGGAGAAAAATAATAGCAGCGAGAAGCATGTATCTTTTGCTTTTTGATTTGAGAAAAGGAGATACAATTTTGCGATAAATTTGCCCGATCCATACATTTATACCTTTATCATGATTTGGCTTTATCTGATTTGTTTGGGAGCCGGTCATCTTGCGGATATTCATGTTTTTCAGCAGCAGGTGCGTTAACCACGGCACAATGGTAAGCGCACAGAGAGTTGAGAATGTTACTGTAAGGGGAACATTTGCTGCCATTGGAGCCATGTATGGCCCCATCATTCCTGTAATGAAAAACAGAGGTAGAAATGAGATTATTATGGCGAGTGTGGACATTATTACCGGAGGAAGCACTTCATTAACGGCAAATAGCGTTGCTGAAAAGGCTTTACGCTTGCCCATTAAAATATGGCGCTGTATGTTATCTACATTTGTAATAGGATCATCAACTACAAGCCCCAGGGAGAGTATAAGAGCAAAAAGGGTAACTCTGTTAATTGTATATCCGAACAGATAATTGACAAAAAGAGCAAGAGAAAAGCTGACAGGTACTGCAAGTGCAACCACCAGTGCTTCACGCCATCCAAGAGTAACAGCAAGAAGTATAATAACGGAAATAACCGCAAAAGCCAGCGAACTTAAGAGTCCATTTACTTTTTGCCCGGCAGTTTTACCGTAGTTGCGAATTACTTCAACATTAACGCCATCGGGAATAGTGCTTTTTTTCAATTCTTCAAGCTTGACCAGGATATTTTCGGAGACTGTAACGGCATTGGTCCCTTTTTTCTTGGCAAGGCCGAGTGTGACGGTCGGGAATGAAAAGGCGGTATTTTCTTTATTGTGAGTTTTACGATAGAAATTTGAGTAACCGATTCTCGAGTAAGACTCTGATTCTTCCGGGCCGTCGAATATATTTGCAATATCTCGCAAATATACCGGACGTCCATCGTGAACTCCAACCATAAGTGATGAAACTTCATTTGAAGATGAAAGGAAAGATTTGCTTGTTACGGTAACTTCTTTATTAAAGCGGGAAAATTTGCCTGCTGTAACAGAAGCATCCGCTCCCTGGAGAGTTCTCTGCACTTCAAGTAAAGATACTCCAAGACCTGACATGCGTTCAGGTAAGAGTTCAACGCGTATCTCTCGTTTGCGGCCACCAACAATTTCAGCCCTTGAAATATTTTTTACCTTTGAAAGCCTTGATAATACTTCCTCACCGATTCTGCGAAGTTCATAATCATCATAACGATCTGAATAAAGACTTATATTTACAATGGGAACATCGTCTATTTCTACTGGTTTTATCACCCATCCCTTAACAATCGGGGGAGCGGCGTCAATATTCATTGTAATCTTATTATGGAGTTTTACCAGCGAATTTTCCCTGTCTTCTCCCACATAAAATCTGACTGTAACGATTGCCATGTCCTCACGGGACATCGAATATACGTATTCAACGCCGTCAATCTGCCATAAAAGGCGTTCCAGGGGCGTTGCAACAAGTTTTTCTATTTCGGTTGCATTTGAGCCAGGAGCATATACATAAACATCCGCCACGGGAACTACTATTTGTGGTTCTTCTTCCTTGGGTGTGACGAGAATAGCGGAAATTCCGAGGCACAGGGATAAGATCAGCAGGATGATTGAGAGATGTGAGGAAATAGATTTTCTGACAATACGTGCGATAAAACCGCTCGGAGCAGATTCGTATTCCGGCATTAAGTTATTCCTCCCAGCCTATTGTCTCATCTCCGGATAGTCCGGTGAGAACTTCGACCTTATCTTCAAAAGTTTTGCCGGTTTTAATAAAACGTGTTTTCCAGGAATTATTTTCCTTTACTGTAACCAGTTCAAGCTGTCCTATATTACGAACGGCAATTTTTGGTATAACAACAACCTGGAGGTCTTTAACAGGGATGTGCAGTTTTCCGAACATGCCGGGATATATTCCGGATATACGCGGCAATAATGCCTTTACAAGAAAAGTCCGTGTCTGCGGATCAGCATAAGGGACAATCTCTTCAACCGTTGCCGTCGCTGTTTCATTCAAAGTATTTATTGTTACTTTAAGAAATGTTCCGGGTTGAATCTTTCTGATCAGTCCTTCACGTACATATGCTTCAAGCCTGAGCGAGCCGGTAGTTTGCAGTATAATTAAAGGCTTTCCTGGTAAAGCTAAATCTCCTTGTTCAACAAGACGTTTTAAAACTTTACCGCTTTCAGGTGCTTTTATCTCTGTGTATCCAAGTGCTATTCCAGCCTCCTTTACGATTTCTTTTGCCTGTTTTATTCCGGATTCTGAAGCTGACAAAGCTTCTTTAGCTCTATTTAAAGTCGCCTTTGCCTGAAGGTATGCTGATTCGGCTTTTTCCATATCTTGAGGGGTAGCTGCCTGGGATGCAAAATAAATTTTTGTACGTTTATAATCAGATTCAGCTTCTGTAAATGCCGCGCCGGCGGCTATTATTGTCTGTTTTGCCTGTTTTTTTCCTGATATGGCTGTTTTTAAGGTTTGTTTTGCCTGATCAAGACGTGACATCAACTGTCTGTTATCTAAAGATACTAAAACCTGACTTTTAAAAACCTTGTCGCCGGGTCCGACCTTGACAACAAGAACCTGAGCAGTTACCTGGGATTCAATAGTCGCTTCTGTAACAGGGCGCACTGTTCCAACAGCTTCATAGCATTCGGTTATAGTCCGGACAGATGCCTGCCCAGTTTTTTTCGGTGACACATCATTTTTTGATGCAGCCTGAAACTTGCCTGGCGCAATTTTTGTGCTTGAAATGAATCTAACAGCAAAGAAAACTAAAATTAAACTGACTGAACATAACAATATTATTATAATTTTTTTGTTTTTCATGGTGTGAATTTATCCACCTTCCCCCAGTAACCTACCGCTCTGCCAATATCCGCGAGTGCCTTTTCCCTGTCATAATAAGCTGCTGTTGTTCGAGTCTTTGCTCGATTAAACGCAAGCTCGGCTTCAAAGTATCGTGTTATAGTAGCAGCGCCGCCTTCATATTGTTTCCTGACAAGCTTAAAAGATTCTTCAGCCATGGCCACGCTTCTTTCCGCTACATCGAGCCTGGCTTTTGCTTCCGCCAGTTTCAGGTAGGCATTTTTAACATCAAGCTTTACAGATAGTCTGGTTTTGAGATCTGCTGCCAGCATTTCTTCAAGCCTGGCTTTTGCTTTTTCCTCTTCTGCTTTTGTGCTGAAACCAGTGAATACGTCCCAGTTAAGAATGACTGCCGTAGTCCAGTTGTCTCTTGAGTCATTGTAAGCCATTTCAGGATCATCAACATAGTATTTGCTTTGCAGATCAACTCTGGGCAGATATTCTGCACGAGACAGATCAAGAGCCATTCTGCTCTGTTTGATACGTTCCTTAATTTTATTAACTTCAGACCTGTTTTCAAGCGCATAGGCAACACCGGCAATGTATTCATTTGGTAAGGGGATTTCGCGGCTTTCTATTTTTTTAAGTCTGATTTCAGTTTCGGGGCTTACGCCGAGAATACTGGCAAAAGCAGCTAAAGTTGTTTTTAGCCTGTTTTCACTTAGGAGTACGTCTTCCCTGGCTTGAGCAAGACGGACTTCCAGGGATAATATGTCTGATTTTAGAACTCCTCCGGCTCTGAACCTCACATTCATTAGACGCAGTTGCGACTTAACAGTTGATACGGAGTCCCTGGTAATTTTAATGTATTCTTTTGCGGCAAGAGCGTTATAGTATGTATGTATTACTGAGGCAACTAGGGAGTTTTCTACGCTTTTTCTGTCTATCTGAGAAATAGAGAAATCGGTTTCAGCGATTTTTTTATTTAATATATCTCGTCCGCCATTGAATATATTTATTCCTGCTTTAATTCCGGTCTCATAATTTTCATACCAGCCCGGAGAGTTAAAATCTGTATTTGCAGGCAGCAGTCTCTGGTCAATCTTCTTGAAAAGATATCCTGATGGTGCATCCCCCTGAGAATATTGAGTATAAAATCCAAGAAAGGGGAAAAAGTTAGCATTTGCCTTTTCGATCATAGCTTTTGCCTGTTTTATGCGGGCAACGGCAATCTTGTTATCAGGATTATTTTCAAGAGCAATTTGAATTGCATCGTTCAAAGAGACAGGTTCTTGTAAAGCACAGGTATATTGTTCGGTTTTTGAAACTTTTGTTGAAAACACATCATCGCATATTACTTTTGCATATTCCTGCCTGATGCTTTCGTACGTGTATTTGTCATGAGAAAAACAACCGCAGGTTATAAGAAAGAAAGATAAGATAATGACGATTTGAATTTTATTTGCTTTTGATACCATTTCAAAAAAGCCAAAATCCATTTTATATTCCATGCTTTTTTGTTTACAAAGTATAGGATTAACCTGTGTGTGTAGAGAACAGATTTCAGAACAGTATTTTGTTAGTGATGAAAAATGCCTTAAGTACACATCTAATTTTTAAGGGTATTTATGTGCTTTCCATGATGAGGTGGGTCAATAATAGCGTTACACTATTTGTATCTTATTAATCGTTGATTCGTTTCATTTGGTTGTGAAAACATCATGAAACGTCCATGAAATATAGACTTCCAGATAATTAATTTCACAAGGCCAGAAGGAGGAAGGCGTATTAGTTATACGTCGACGACTGATAACACAGTGAAATTAATTATCTGAAAGTCTATAGGCATCTATGCTCCATTCCTAAGCATAGACCCTGTCTTTTGTATTATGAGATGGTCGCGTGTGATGTTTGGGACGAGATGCAGGAACTCCATACAACATCCCTTCTGCGCTAATATCTTCATCAATATCCGGCCAATGGACGCCGTGCCCGTCGCCAATCATCTCAAAATGGGTGCGTTGTTCAGGTGTCGCCTCAGCCAACCGCCATGACCACTCCAAAGGAACACTAATTACCCTGCCATCCATCAGATATGCCGTAATGCTTTCATCATTGACAGACACTTCTTTAATTTTAAGCGATATTTTTACCACAGTGCTCATACCATGCCTCCATAATGTAATTGAGATACGCTCCTCCAATCAGTTTACGAATCTGGCGCAGTTCGTGAGGAGAATACCCATGATTTTGGTTCAACACCAGCGGATCAAGCCAGAATTTACACACCATGCGTTCTCGTTGCACATGAACATGCGCTGGTTCAGCACAATCAAAACTGTAAAAGAAGAGCCGATAAGGGCCAGGAATATTTTTAACTGTTGGCATTGTTTCCTCTCGTATGTTGACAAATGCGTGTTTCGTAGAGAAAAGCTCAACACAAACTCACGAAAATACCGTAGAGTAACCATCTGAAAATATCAAGAAAAAGAATATGGGAAAATACGAAATTTTTGTATTATGATTTGTCTTTCTTGCGTTTACGTTTGAATTTTGAAATCTTGACCTTCACTACTCGCGGATTTTTACAGAGCAATCGGATGTTAATACGCAGGATATCGTGTAATGGTCGCAACCAATCCACGTTTTATCGTGTAATGGTCTTGACATCTTATCCGGTTAGAGTTGCCGGCAGATCATTTCTTTCACAGCTTATCTGAGTCGTAAGGAACGGGGACGAAATAACTTCCCCAACTATACATCACAGCTTCAGGCCACCTTTGCCCGATCTCAAATCACAAAAATATCAAAATAGCCCGCTATTCCATCAACTTTTGTGATTTGAGATCGAACAAATTTGACCCAAATCTATGCGCCTACTTGGGGAAGTTATTTCGTCCCCGTTCCTAAGGAAATTCTATTTTAATTTCTCCCTAATTTCTAATTTCCAATTTCAAGTTTCAAGCCGTGAACGGCTACCAAAATCTTTTATCAGGCCAACAACTCTGTTTTCGATTTCATCCCTGATATTACGCATAAAATCAATTGGTTTTCCTGTTGGATCAGGCAGATTCCAGTCCTCTATTTTAACCCCGGGCATAAAAGTACATTCCTCACCGCAACCCATAGTGATAATAATATCCGGCTTTACTTCAGCAACTGCCTTTTTAATTGATTTTGGTTTACGGAAGGCCATATCCAGCGCCTTTTCACTCATTGCTTCGACCATTAATGGATTAATTTTACCGGCAGGACTGCTTCCTCCGCTTATAACTTCAAATTTATCGCCGGCAAGGTGCTGGGCAAAAGCACTGGCTATCTGACTGCGGCAGGCATTTTCCCGGCAGGCAAATAGAATTTTTTTTCTTCCGAGAAACGGTTTTATAAGATGGCTTGCTTTTTCTTTTACATCATTTAGGACAGAAGGATGTTTTTCCATATCTCCCGGATTTTCAATCTGTCTGTATGTCAGGCTTTCTTCCAGGCTTGCACCGATTGCATCAAAAAAATATTTAATTGTAAGATGAAGGCCTTCAAAGAGATTTTTCCCTTTTGTAGCTCCAAGAGAAAGAAGAAATCCGCGCCGCCATTTTTGGTTTGGGTCATTCAACTTTAACCTGTATTTTATTGCCCAAAGCGCCTGGCTTCTGTCTATGAGCGCTTTCAGTTGTGCAGGAGCGCTATAGAAAAAGATAGGGGTGGCGACAACTATAACATCGGCCTGGCGTAGCAGAGGATAAATTTCAGGGTTCATGTCATCATTGATTGGACAAAATCCTTTTTTTTCACAGACGGAATATTCTTTACAAGGGATAATATTTTTTTTATCCGCCTCAATGACTTTTATCTGCGCCCCCGATTTTTTCAATTCATTCATGAACGCTGAAAGCAGATAACTTGTATTGCCGTTTTTTCGAGGGCTTCCCTGTAATCCAAGCGCCAGCATAGTTCCTTTAACCGATTCTCTTGTCAACACCTTCAGATTTGCAATCAGGCGTGTAACAGGTGGTGTCCAGAAATTCGCATTTTTTTTTGCATGATGGGCATTGTTCGGGCGGAGTTTCAGCTTCTAATGAATATCCGCAATTACTGCATTTCCAGCTTGGCATGGCGATTACCTCATCAGTAAACTTTTTTGTAATTTCAGGTGGAACTTTAATAAAACAGCTTTGGAGTTTCAGCAAGAGACAGGATAGCAAATTTTATTTGCATATATATTGCTTTTCGCTTAATATTTTCAGTAAAAATATTCAAATGCAAATGGTTTTGAAATATAAGTTTAGAAAAATTCTGATAGATGGAATTGATATCATAATCAATATTAAAAATAAAGCGTTCTTTGAAACTATCAGCAATTCTAATTATAGCCTGTTATTCACCACGAAGCACACGAAGAACGCGAAGTAGATCTTGTTATTTTCTTATTTCTTCGTGATCTTCGTGTGCTTCGTGGTATTCCATTTCTTTTGATAAGCAAAAATTATTCCATAATGAGAATTGTTGTGAAACTATAACTATGTCAGCAAAAAGGATTAAATCGGAAATTAATGATAGGTGTCAGGCTGCCTCAAGTTTTTTTGTCGAGAATATAAAATTACTTGCAAAAAAAATGTTTGATGGCGCAAATGGCAGCCACGATTGGGATCATACCAAACGGGTATGTATGTTAAGCAAGCATATTGGAGCAGCAGAAGGATCTGACATGGATGTATTGCTTATTGCAACCTATTTGCATGATATTGGAAGATGTTTTCAGGATGCATCCGCCGGTGCGGTTTGCCATGCTGAAAAAGGCGCGCAGATGGCATGGCCTATTATAAAGGATCTTCCCCTTTCAGAAAGCCGGAAAGAAAATGTTATTCATTGTATAAGATCCCATAGATTTCGTGGAAATCATGCGCCAAAGACAGTGGAGGCAAAAGTTTTATTTGATGCAGACAAGCTTGATGCAATTGGCGCTGTCGGTGTGGCAAGAGCTTTTTTATTTGCAGGTGAGATTGGTGCAAGGTTACACAGCCCTGAGGTTAGCATAGAAGACTCCAGACCTTACTCAAAGGATGATACTGGTTACAGAGAATTTATGATAAAGCTTTCCAGGATTAAAGACAGAATCCAGACAAAAGAGGGTCGAAAAATGGCAGAAGAGCGCCATGATTTCATGGAGCGTTTTTTTAAACGTTTTTTAGAAGAATATGAAGGGGAAAGGTAGTTATTATGAGCATTAATGTTGTTGAAAAGATTGATGAGTATGTAAAGGTAAAGCATTTGCTTGTAAGCGTATCAGACAAACAGGGGCTTGATAAGTTGATACCTCAACTTATTGAGATCAATTCCAATGTAAAAATTTTTTCCACAGGCGGCACATTCGGCAGGATAAAAGAGATACTCGGGGAGAAAGCTTCATCATGCCTGACCCAGGTTTCTGATTATACAGGCCAGCCGGAAACCCAGGGAGGGCTTGTTAAAACACTGGATTTCAAGATATATCTTGGACTGCTTACTGAGAGTTATAATGATGCCCACAAAGAGGATTTAAGCAGGACCGGTTCTGTGCCTATTGATATGGTGATTTGCAATCTGTATCCTTTTAAAGAGACTATTGCAAAACAAGGAGTAACAGTAGAGCAGGCCAGGGGTAATATTGATATAGGCGGTCCCTGTATGATAAGGGCATCAGCAAAGAATTTTTTGCGGGTCGCATCTGTTGTTGATCCATCTGACTACGACAAGATTATTTCTGAAATGAAGGCAAATGACGGTAAGACCTCTCTTGAACTTCGTTTTAATCTGGCGCAAAAGGCTTTTGCGCACACGGCAGTTTATGACCGCACTATTGCAGATTTTTTTGGTTCTAAATCCGTTAACGATGTAACAAGCTGTTATTAGGATTTAGGTAACAATTTAACCTTTTGAAAAAGAACCTGACAGGATAACAGGATAAACAAGATTTTATTTAAAGTGCACAAACAAAGCCAATTCTCATTGTAGCTATCCAGTAAATCATAAAATATAATGTAACAACTCAGGTTCACGGTTCACGGTTTAAGGTTAGAGAGCGATGAAAATTGAACGTTTTGAAAATATTGAGGCATGGCAACTGGCACGTGAATTGACTCGAAAAGTGTATCGTCTAACAAAGAAGCCAGGACTTACAAAGGACTACGGGCTGAAGAGACAGATACAAGATGCTGCCGGATCATCGATGCATAATATTGCGGAAGGGTTCGATTCCGAGACAAATGCGGAGTTTATCCGGTTCTTGCGATACGCCAAGCGGTCTTGCACGGAAGTCCAGAGCGAACTCTATGTCGCTTTGGATGAAGAGTACATATCGCCCAACGAATTTAAAGATGTTTACGAGCAGGCCAGACGAACACGTGCCGCTGTTCGTGGATTCATCAACTATCTCAAAAAATATGAAAAGCGCAAAGTGGCCAACCGTGAACCGTGAACCGTGAACCAGACAACCTGAGTAGTTACAAAAATATAATCTTAGTGCCTTTGTGGCTGAACTATTACAAATTAAGGAGATAAAATATGGCTGAAGATCTGAAAAAAATGTACAAGACAATCATGGATGACCATTTTACGCCGAATATGGAAATCAGCTTTACGGACAAGGATAAAAGGCAGACTCTTTTTTATGAAAAAGTTACCTGGACTATAGATAATGTTGAAAAAGGTTTAAGATACGGCGAAAATCCAGGACAGGAAGCAGCTCTTTACAAGCTTGTTAATGGAAACCTGATTCTTGGAGAAACAGAAATCATACAGCCAGGCCGGTATCTGGCATCAGATATTGAGCTTTTGCAGTCAGGCAAGCATCCGGGCAAGACAAATTTAACTGATGCCGACAATTCCCTTAATATCCTGAGATACTTTAAAGACAAACCTACCGTGGTAATTGTAAAGCACAACAATCCATGCGGAGTAGCCCAGGCTGATACACTTGAGGATGCCTATATTAAGGCAAACATGGCAGACAGGATTGCTGCCTTTGGAGGTTGTATCACTGTAAACAGAGCTGTTGATAAAGCAACGGCAGAAACAATTAACAGACAGTATGCCGAAGTCGTAGTTGCCCCTGATTTTGAAGAAGGGGTTATGGATATTTTTGCAAAGAAAAAAAATCTCAGAGTTATAAGGATAGGCAATATAGACAGATTGACGGATTTTGTCGGGCAGAGATTTGTAGAATTCAAAAGCCTGATTGATGGAGGTATTGTCGCCCAATGGTCTTTTGTGCCCGCTGCCAGGTCGAAAGATGATCTTAATACAGCCGAGTGTGAATACAAAGGGAAGAATTACAGGATTAATCGGGAGCCGACTGAGAAAGAATACAATGATATGCAGTTTGGATGGCTGGTTGAGTCAGGAGTTACATCAAACTCTGTTATTTATGTAAAAGACCTGGTTACAGTTGGTATTGGTACAGGCGAACAGGACAGGGTAGGAGTTGCCGAGATAGCACGGGATAAAGCATATCGAAAGCTTGCCGACCGTTATTGCTTTGAGATGGATCAAATTCCTTATAATGAATTAAAAAATAAAGATAAAAAGCAAGAGATTGACAGCAGAGTTGCAAGTGAAAATGGCGGACTGATCGGTTCCGCAATGGTTAGTGATGCATTTTTCCCATTCAGGGATGGTGTTGATGTGGGGCTAAGTGAAGGTGTTTCCGCAGTGATTCAGCCGGGCGGGTCAAATAATGATTATCAGTCAATCGATGCCTGCAACGAGGCAGATGCCACAATGGTTTATACAGGCCAGAGGAGTTTCAAGCATTAACCCGTATTTCTCATGACATCGCTTGCCTGATCTAACAGTTTTCTTACTTTTTCATGAAAAATAAGGTAGCCGTTTACGGCTTGAAACTTGAAATTGGAAATTAGAAATTGGGAAGAACACTACAAAAGCATGAAGGCCAAATTTCCAATTTCTGATTTCAACGTGAACGCCCACAAAATAAGGTCATATTCATATACGATAGGAATCAAGAAATGATATTTGGATAGCTAATATCGTTGATTTATTTCATAACATTTAAATTATTCGGGCACTTTATTAATTCTTTAAAACTGTTTGAATTATTTTTTTCATAAGATTTTTTCTGTCAAATAAATACTTATACGAATCAATTTTTTATAATTATATTTATAATAACGAGAGTTTAAATATATAATAATTGTTATTCTGAAAAATAGTGAATGTTCACAGACTAATTGTTATCCGTCCTAATGGAATTATGAGCGCAAAATCATTTTCAACTTGCCACGGCTACAAAAGACCATACGAGATTGAAATAGCTGTGCGCCACAAGATGCGCCGCATGAATATAGAGGTGTAATAATTGACTTGGCGTATGAATACGGATTTAGCTCTTCCGCACTTCGCAAAGTCATTTGCCAAACTCTTTAAAAAAGGCCAGATAGAAATGATTGGTCAGAATATCTAAATATCAATGATGAAAACCATTATCTAATTGACGATTGTGAATGGTACAAAAAATCTACGATATTGCGGAAACTATCTATAAAACAATGAATGAAGCTGGTAAAATTGCCAAAATGCGCAGTATTTTAATTAAACATGGAGCATGATCATGCATAACGAATTCACTGCTATTATCGAAAAAGATGAAGGCTGGTACATTGCTTATTGTGCCGAACTTCCAGGAGCAAATGGACAGGGAAAAACCAAAGGGAAATGTCTTAAAAGTTTGTCAGAGGCAATTAAATTGATTCTTGATGACAAACGGCAAGATTCTTTACGAGCTATACCCTCAGATGCCTTTTCGGAAATGGTGGCTATCGGATGAAACGTAACAACCTTCTTAAACACTTAAGACTCAACGGTTGTTACCTTAAGCGAGAAGGAGCAAGTCATTCATTGTGGTGTAATCCACAAACAGGGCATTCCGAAGCTGTTCCAAGGCATACTGAAATTCCCAACAGGCTTGCTAAAAAAATCTGCAAGACTCTTTCAATAAAAAAAATCGGATAACACGGCGCTTCACCTGACACCAAAAGCCCGCGCGTTTTTAGCGTCTGCCATATCAGTATAAAACTTTGCTTTTGCCAAGTCATCATTAGCTTTTGGTGCTGGTGAGCTTTACGTTGGGCTTAGAAAAAATATGGTTGGAAAAGAGTTGTGAAAATCAAAAAGACCGTAATGCTTATCATTTTGGCATGGGTAATATTAATCGCCATATCCTTTTTGTGGAATTACGCAAACGCAAGAAAGGAACAAGAAAGAATTGCACTTCATTCAGCGAGAAGTTTTTTTGATCACATTGTAATAACTCGTCTCTGGAACGCTCGCCACGGAGGACCGTATGCCCCCGTTTCCGAAAAAACGTTACCGAACCCATACCTTGATGTACAGATGAGGGATATTGAAGTCAATGATAAGTTGAAGCTTACTAAAGTGAACCCTGCCTATATGACCAGACAAATTTCTGAAATTGCCATGGAAAAAAAAGGGGTACAATTTCACATTATCAGCCTTAAACCTATTCGTCCCCAAAACAAGCCAAATACGAGAGAAAAAAAATTTCTAAAAGAGTTTGAAAAAGGTATGTTTATTAAAGAAGGAGTGAAAAATTCTTATTTTTACATGGCTCCTTTAAAAACTAAAAAATCGTGTTTAAAATGTCACGCCAAACAGGGTTACAACGAAGGGGAGGTATTAGTGTAACATCACCTTTCGTTATGAAAATACCATTTTTTTCTCTATTATTGGGACATATTGTAATAGGATTTGTCGGCTTATTTGGCATCGTTATTGCCGGAAGAAGCTTAAACAAGGCCCATGAGACAATAAAAAGACAAGCTGCATTTGATGCTTTAACGAGAGTTCCAAATCGTCGAAGTTTTTCAGAAAGGATATTACTAGAATGCAAGCGCAGCCGAAGATACCGAGAGCCTCTATCAATCATAATGTGCGATGTAGATATTTTTAAAGCATATAATGATACTTACGGTCACAGCAGTGGGGATCAATGCTTAATAAAAGTTGCACAAACGATAAAAACATCTCTCAAAAGACCTGGTGATTTTTGTGCACGATATGGAGGCGAAGAATTTGTTATTCTCTTGCCAAACGCATCTCTTGATGGTGCAATGCATGTTGCGGAAACAATACGATCAAACATAGAAAAAATGGGAATTCCACATAAAAATTCATTACCTACACAGGTTGTAACCTTAAGTCTCGGTGTAACGACATCAGAAGGAACTACTTTGGTTTCCCATGAGGAATTAATCAAACATGCGGATATGGCATTATATAAAGCAAAAGAGCAGGGTCGAAATCAAGTTCAATCTTTCAATGAAATTGCATAATTTTGCCCAACCAGGCGCTT
>Ga0255430_10043_pt1 | contig 23136 bp, 26 predicted proteins | sample ANMaggSeSYBR02G3_FD_182660 | JGI IMG/M metagenome (GOLD analysis project Ga0255430, IMG submission 182660) | Sediment cell enrichment communities from methane seep in Santa Monica Basin, California, United Staets - ANME aggregate JGI... | ecosystem: Environmental > Aquatic > Marine > Cold seeps >...
GGTTGAATTTGTGGTTGAATTTGTGGTTGAATTTGTGGTTGGACCTGTGGTTGAATTTGTGGTTGAATTTGTGGTTGAATTTGTGGTTGGATCTGCGGTTGGATTTGTGGCGGTGTGTTCACAGCGGGCTGTGGGGCCTGTTGAACCTGAAGTTGGGATGATTGTGCTGCTACTGCAGCATCATGTAAGCTCTTCAACTTATTCACAAGTTCCATTATGGACTCAGGTGTAGGGTTTCCGTTAACCACGGAATTATCAGTCGAACCATTGTCCATGGTTATTTCGAGCTTTATCTTCATCGTCCGTTCCTGTGTTATTTTTAGACAGGAATCCAGACGCCCATCCCCTCAGATAGCGGCCGGGTTCCCGTGCTTCGGAAGTATTCCATCCCCTCCGATAATTTGCTGACCGTTACATCGTGAACCAGAAGTGAACTGTTATTCACGTAGTTAACATGTAAAGATGTGTTCAACATGGTATATAAGCGTTTCAGTGGAAACAGAGGTGGATGTGTGTATTTATAGCAATTAACAAGTTTAACACTGTTTTTACCTGAAACAAACCAAATTTTTCATTACTTAATGAATACACAGCACCACAACACATTAACTACATAAATATAATCTATTTCAATCTACTTCTATTTTAATTATCTTTCCAATTGAAACAAGGGGGTAAGTTATATACTGATTAACACAGCATTTCACGCCTTAAATCTGTTTATATGAATTCAATACATATATATTTAGTCCCTTGTGTCAGAACTTGTCAATAGCAATTGTAAATGCGTGGATATGATAATACGGCCTTGAAATTATTTACGCTATCAAGCAGGCATATTAAAATATTCTACCATCATCGGTATGAACAAAATCAGTCCACAGATTCAACAACAAACTCAGCCACAGATTCAACAACAAACTCAGCCACAGATTCAACAACAAACTCAACCACAGATTCAACAACAAACTCAACCACAGATTCAACAACAAACCCAACCACAGATTCAACAACAAACCCAACCAACTTACACTAAACAATACATCAACCAACCACCCCAACCACAAAATATCGGAGGGACTCGTAATCTACAGATTGCTGAGGAAGAATACAGCAGACTGAAGAACGAGTCCCTTACGATAAAACAACGCCTTGAACTTTTCCTGAATTTCGAATACAAAGGCCAGTGGTTCACATCCCTTGAAGTGAAAAGAGATTACGACAGGGTCTACGGTAATATCAACCTGAGCACTGTCTCCACGTACCTTTCCCGCATGTACAGGGAAAACAAGCTTGAGCGTATGGGAAACCGTAACCAGCGAAAATATCACATCAGGGGAGAGCCTGAACCACAGGAATATTCTTTCGGGGCCGTGCCATCCTTCGGGATTCGCACATAGCAGCTTCGAAGTATTTCCTTATTTCTCTTGCAGTGTTTTAATCAAGTTCACAGCTCTGGCCATTTTCAAGGAACCACATATACTGGTCAAGCATGGACTTGTGTATACGCCGTGTGTACCGTGCCATGACAATAGACACGAACAATGTATTGTCACCGACCTTTATTTCAATATCACTTGATTTGGCACGGGCCATATCCAGGGGCACAAGTATGGGACCGCTGCATGATGTGCAGACCCGAAAGTCACGGTCCTCCCTGTTAATGAAGTCTTTCACCTCATCATCAACAATAAAATTCTTTGCCACTGCCTCACGATAGGATGACAAGATAAACACCTGTTAGATGACCTTCAGAGCAGGGACATGCCTTCAAGCTGTTCCCTTACGATCTCGACTCCCCTATTGCAATCATCAGGCGATTTCCCTCCGGTAACGACCAGTTTTCCTGAACTGAATATCAACACCACGATCTTTGGGGAAGCGATCCTATAGACAAGTCCAGGGAATTGTTCGGGTTCATATTCAATGTTTTCAAAACCAAATCCGATTGCAATTGCATTAAGGTTCAACTTTGCGCCCAGGTCCGCTGATGCCACGATATTCTGAATAGTGATCTCCGGATTTTTATCGACTTTGATACCGAGGGATTCGATCTTATCTGCCAGGTTCTTTATGACAGTTCTCACATCTGCAACGTTCTTTGCGCCTGTACAGACTACTTTCCCTGAAGTGAAAATTAAAAAGGCAGCTTTGGGATCAGTTACCCTATAGACCATGCCAGGAAATTTTTTTTTATTGTACTCTGCACCTTCGAGTGCTGACTCTATTTTAACAAGATCAAAACTATCTGCTAATTTAGTCGATGCAACTACGTTTTGTATATTTATTTCTGATTCTGACATTTTTCATCCCGATATGTTGTATCAATTAATTAAATTGTTTGGATTATGAAGAATAAGTTATTTACTGCGGCATAAACGATAAAACCTGCGGAAATTATCACATATCCCAAAAAAAAGATGCAAACAAAACCCAGCTCATCCATACTGCACCAAACCCCAATCCCACTGCTCGAATAACCACACCCCGTCCACCCGGGAAAATGCAGATGCCATAAAAACAATAATTAAAACATCCTGATATGGTCTTCCTGCACAAACCTTTTCATTATGAAGACCATTAAAACCCAATATCACCAATACAGGGAATACTATGCTTGAGGACGAATACCAGCTTGAATACTTTTTTAACAACGGCTTTGAAAGGAAGATCTGTTCCAAATGCGGCAGTGCATACTGGACACGGGACCCGGACAGAATAACATGCGGAGACGCACCATGCGACCCGTACTCATTCATAGGCAGTCCGGTCTTTACAAAGCAGTACGACCTCTCACAGATGAGGGAGAAGTTCCTCTCCTTCTTCGAGGAGCACAACCATACAAGGGTGGACAGGTACCCTGTTATTGCCAGGTGGCGGGACGATATCTACCTCACCATTGCAAGTATTGCCGATTTCCAGCCGTTCGTCACCTCTGGAATGGTACCACCTCCAGCCAATCCCCTTACCATCAGCCAGCCGTGCATCCGATTACCTGACCTTGATTCAGTAGGACGCAGCGGCCGCCATCTCACAAACTTCGAGATGATGGCGCATCATGCTTTTAATAATCCACAAAAAGAGATCTACTGGAAGAACGAGACAGTAGAATATTGTGATGCCCTGCTAAATGACCTGGGCACAGACCCCAATGCCGTGACCTATAAAGAAGAACCATGGGCCGGCGGCGGTAATGCCGGGCCCTGTGTAGAAGTGCTGGTGGCCGGGCTTGAGGTAGCCACACTGGTGTTCATGGACCTACAGCAGAAAAAGGGCGGGGATATCATGATCAAGGGCGAGTCCTATGTCAAGATGGACAACTACATCGTGGACACGGGTTACGGTCTTGAGAGATTCGTATGGGCCAGCAAGGGTTCCCCCACCATCTATGATGCTGTGTTCCCGGAGGTAGTCAGTGAACTAATGGACCTTGCAGGTGTAGAGCACAGACTGGACGACCCCGAATATGCCAATATCCTGGCCAAAAACGCAAAGTTTGCCGGGTTGATGGATATCACAGGACAGGCCAACCTTATGGAATTGCGCAAGAAAGTGGCGGCCGAGATCGGCATTCCGGTTGAAGAACTGCAGGCTATTATGGAACCTGTGGAAAGGGTATACGCCATCGCTGACCACAGCAGGTGTCTGGCATTTATGTTCGGGGATGGTATCATCCCATCCAATGTAAAGGCAGGATACCTGGCACGTCTGGTACTGCGCCGGACCCTGCGGCTTATGGCTGAGGCAGGCATGGATGTACCAATATCAGACATCGTTACCATGCAGATAGACAAGCTGCCCGAGTATCCTGAGTTCAGTGAGCGTCTAAAAACTATTGTAGAGATACTTGACAGAGAGGAAGATAAGTATGCCGATACCCTGGAGCGTGGACGGCGTCTGGTTGCAAAGAGCGCACGACATTATATGGATAAGGGCGAGGAATTCCCACTAGGTGAGATCATCCAGATGTATGACACCCACGGCATATCTCCTGAGATCACGGCAGATGTGGCAGAAGAGATCGGCCTGAGGATAGATTTGCCAGATACATTCTACTCACTTGTGGCTGAAAGCCACAGCAAAGCAGAGGATAAGGAAGAGGTTGAACAAGTTATTCCCGGTATAGAAAACCTGCCTGATACAGAGAAGTCGTATTATGACCTGCCTGAAGAGCTTGAATTCCAGGCAAAGGTCGTGGCAGTTATTGACGGCAATGTCATACTTGACAGGACCCAGTTCTATCCTGAAGGCGGTGGGCAGCCTCATGACCACGGTATCATCACAAAAGGGAACTCCACCTACCAAGTGGTTGACGTCCGGATAGAACAGGGCGTGATTTTTCATACAATTTTTGAGGACATGATCGACCTGGAACCAGGGGATACTGTGGACGGGGCTGTGGATAGAGAGAGACGGCTGGCATATATGCGCCACCATACTGCCACCCATGTAGTGAATGATGCTGCCAAGAAGGTGCTGGGCAACCATATCTGGCAGACTGGCGCCCAGAAGAGCGCTGAACGGGCACGTCTGGACCTGTCCCATTTCAAACGCATTACCAATGAAGAACTCAAGGAGATCGAACTTATAGCCAACCAGACAGTGATGGCCAACATCCCTGTGGAGATCACCTGGATGGACAGGACCGAGGCCGAGCAGAAGTTCGGGTTCGTACTGTATCAGGGCGGTGTGCCGCCGGGTAAGCAGATTCGGGTGCTCAGGGTGGGGGATGACGTGGAGGCGTGCGGTGGCACCCATGTTAGCAATACCGGGCTTATTGGTCCTATTAAGATACTAAAGACAGAACGGATACAGGACGGCGTGGAACGGCTGGAGTATGCGGCAGGCGAGGCGGCAGTAAAGCGCTGGCAGGAACTGGACGACCTGCTACGGCTGAGTGCCGATGAATTGAAGGTTGCACCTGAACACCTGCCTGAGACCACTGCCAGGTTCTTCAATGAATGGAAGGAGTTCAAGAAGGAGAACGCCAGGCTGAAGGAAGACCTGGCCTCGGCAAGAGTGGATTCGTTGATGTCAGATGCAGTGGACATTGGCGGATTCAGGGTTATAGCCCGTACCCTGCCCGGGGCAGATATCGAAGAGCTGGTAAAGGCGGCAGCTAAGTTCACCAAAGAATCCGATGTAGTTGCACTGCTGGCCAGCGAACTGGGCGGGGCAAAGATTGTAGCGGCAGCCGGTGATAAAGCACTGGAAAATGGTGCAAACTCAGGTGACCTTGTCAGGGAAATGTCAAAGGTCGTTGGCGGCGGCGGCGGCGGCAGGGCTGAACTAGCACAGGGCGGGGGTCCTGATGCGAAAAAGATCGATGAGGCACTGGAGCGCGGGCTGGAAGTGCTAAGGGAAAGCCTGGCGAAATAAAGCCAGTATTACTGCACGAAATCCAATTCTTGTACCTGTATGTAATTTCCATCCTTGCCATAGGCTTGAATCGTTATATTCGGGCATGGTATAATTTCTATGGAGTATACCGTTACTCTAAAATCCCCTCAGGTCAGTCCCTATCAGCAGGCTCCGGTGCTGTGCACTTTTTATAATCGGTAAATGTATATAGGATTGGTGAAAATTTCAGTTGAGTAGGAGTGATATCAATAGAATTAAAAGATAAGATTCTTGATGTGATCGGAGGAGTGAATATATCGGCGTTTGCAACTGTTCAAAGCGAGCAGGATCCTGTTCCCGGGGTTAGGTATTTAGCTACAGTTGGTTTTCCGGACCTTTCGATGATGACAGCTACACATAAAAGCTCTATAAAGATGTCACATATTAAAAATAATCCAAAAGGCTGTATTACAACCTGGAATGGAAAAGACCTTGAAGATATCAATAAGCCTTATGTTCTAATGGATGCCAACATTGAGATACTTGATGATGAAAAATCAAAAAATGAATTCTGAAATCCAATGCTCGGGAATTTCTTTTCAGGGCCGGACGATCCGGAATATGTTATCATGAATCTAAAACCGTATAGTATAGAGTATTATTCAGAAGGAAAAATAGAAAAGTTGACATCGATTGAATAACAAGTGAATCCCTGGTCATCCGTTTAGAAAACTTATTTGCCTTTAGCGACCATTTAGATCTCATGAGAAATATATACCTTGCAGCACCGCTTTTTTCAGAGGCTGAATGCGATTTTAATAGCAGGCTAAGAAATGATCTGGAAGGAATAGGTATGGGTGTCTTCCTGCCTCAGGAGCACTCAAACGAGATTGATTCCGAACTGGATGCCAGACAGGAGTCCATATTTAGCAAGAACGTGGCAGCCATTGATAAGGCTGATATACTGGTAGCAGTGCTGGACGGTGTGGATGTGGATTCGGGCACGGCGTGGGAGATAGGATATGCCCATGCCCTGGGTAAGCCTGTGTACGGACTGCGGACAGATTTCAGGACACTTGGGATTGAGGGGGTAGTGAACTTGATGATCGAGAGGTCTGTCGTGCTTTGTACGAGTTTGGGTGAGTTGTTGGAGCGGCTGGAATTGGAATGATGATATTATTGTGTAAAATCACAGGAGTGATTTTTTGAGTCTATTCTATTTGATTATAGCAATAATCTTTGAAGTGGCTGGCACCACATGCATGAAATTATCCTATGGTTTCACTAAAGCAGTTCCGTCAATATTAATGATCATCTTTTATTTGCTTAGCCTTGGTTCATTGACATTTGCCCTTAAAAAGATCGATGTAAGTGTTGCTTATGCAATATGGGCAGGCATAGGAACTGCACTTATCGTAGCTGTGGGAGTATTGTGGTTCAAGGAACCGGTAACTGCACTGAAAATAATATCACTTGGGCTTATAATAATTGGAGTAATTGGGTTAAATCTTAGTGGTGGAGCACATTAAATGCTTCAGGCATCCCTTCTAAAATCTTGTTATTCTGGCACACTACGAAAAAAATGCAAAGTATTTTATCATTATGCAATTAACAGACACATAAAGGTGATATAAATTCAGGAATACAAGTTAAAGCGAGGATTCAAGCCTGAAATGGACCGCATAAAAGAAGTATTGCAGGACAGTTTCCAGGTTCCAGTGACCGAAGAGGATGGAAAACTCATCGTCAGTTACGGCGCACTTCAGCGTGTTGAGGCCAGTATTATAGATAAAAAGTTAAGAGTGGATACAATAGCTAACCCGAACGTCCCTGACGAGGAAATACTCGATACAAACAGGAGATTCAGGGAATTCCTGAATAATGCCACTGGCTATACTTCAAAACAGCGGCGCAACATGGCGAAAAAAGAAGTCAGGGAATAATTGTTTCATAATTCAGGTGTGAGGATGGAACCCGGACCCCTGGACAAGCTAACAACCCTTGATATCCCAACCACCCTACGAATATGTGCAGGAACAGATGGGTCGGTTACATACCTGCTGGAAGTCATGACAAAGCAGCATGTAGATGTTGTGACCCGGATCCAGGAAGTGGGAGAGGCTACCGAAGCAGAAGCAGAACTGCTGGACATCAGGCAAAATGACCCTGTGAACCACAGGGAGGTCGTGCTTGAGGTTTCGGGAAAGCCCTATGTGTTCGCCCGCTCACTTGCCCCTATAGACCTGATACCTCCCGGCATGAAAGCTGACCTGATACGGGCCGACATCCCAATAGGGCGGATATTGAGGAAACACAAGTTAGAGACCAGAAGGGATATCCTCAATATCGGAATGAAAAAGGGAGAGGGAATATTCAATGACGTCCCAGTGCTGTCCAGGGAATATTATATCATACACGGCGGGCGTGTCTTGATGTGGATAAATGAACAATTTCCTGTAGATGACAGATGGGGACTATAGAATAACTGCCCTCTGTATTAAGGTGTGATTACCCTGGATTTCAGTATATCACTTACCTGGTTGACTATCTCAGGATAATTTCCAAAAGCTACTCCCAGGTCAACAGTACCGACCACATCCACAATTCCTATAGCAGCAATTCCATATCCGTCTTCATTTTTAATAGTGGTCACCACTACAGGTATGCCGGAATAGTCCCCTATCTTGGGGATAGATCTGATGGTTGAGTTGGTCTCAAGTGCCTTTTCCAGAGTAGGTCCGGTATATTTATAGTCCAGTACTTTACCTTTTTCAATCCTCACACCCAGGTTGTTCAGCGTACGCATGGTGATGGGAAGTCCCAACAATTCATGAATTGCCTTTGCAATTGGTACGATCTCCTTACTGGTAGAATCAGCTGTGATTGTTATGCCAAGATATTCCATAATTTTCACTCCGATAATTGATATTATTAATGAAATATATGTGGATCACTATTGAAATACCTTTCCAGGAATGTCGTAAATAGTACAATCCCAAAACCATATTACGATTTCACCAGACTTTCCTCAAGAAAGTATATATTTTCCTATACGTTGAAAAACCTGGAACGAACAGCTCTAATGCAGCACCTGCTGGTATACTTTAATGGTCTTATCCGAAATATCCTTCCAGTTAAAATCTGAGATTACCTTTTCCCTTCCTTTTTTACCCATTCTGTACCGCTTTTCAGGGTCGTGGTATAACCTGGCGATCGCCTCTGAAAGCCCATGATCACTCCTCGGCTCCACCAGAAGCCCTGTCCTGTTATGGTCTATGATATCAGGCATCCCGCCAGTCCGGATTCCAATACACGGGGTCTCGCATGCCATGGCCTCCAGGAGGACAATACCGAACGGCTCATAGACACTAGGCAGCACGAACACATCGGAAAGGGAATGTAACTTGACGAGTTCGCTCCTGCTAACACGCGGGAGGCAGAGGATATTTTTATCGTTATAAATATCCTGATGGCCGACCATGACAAGCATGATCTCAGGTATCTGACTGGCAAGGTTCTTCACGGCATTGACCAGGTACTTCACACCCTTTTGTGGGTCATCCCTGCCGACGAAAAGCACGACAAACCTGTTATCAAGCTGGTATTTCCTGCGGATATCATCCGCTTTCTGGTGTTTGAAGATCGCAGTATCCACGCCGTTTGGTATGACAGTGATCTTGTTGTAATTGATACCAAAGGTCTGGTTAAGTTCCCTTCGCATATATCCTGATACTGCAATGAACCTGTCCACCTTATCCACTACATTCTGCTCCATAACAACACTCAACCGATCTGGCCTAAGCCTGTTGATCTCGGTACTGTGAGCTGTCATCACCAGGGGTAGTCCTGTGTCATTTTTAGCTTCTGTTGCAGCCAGCTGGATCAATCCTCCATGTGAATGCAGCAGGTCAAGTTCTGCACTGGAAAGATATTCCCCCACCATCCCCCCCACATTGAAATTAGTCATGACCCTTTCAAAATCCTTACTTGAATAGTTCAATGCAGGTACTAAAGGTTTAGATGACCTGTGCACAAACACACTTCCTGCCTTCTGGCCATCCAATCCTTCAACATGTGACGCAATACCAAAGGTCTGGTCAAGTTCCGTTCGCATGTATTTCGATACTGCAGTGAACCTGCCAATCTTATCCACCACATTCTGCCCCATAACAACGCCCAGCCGGTCTGGTTTGGGCCTGTTAACATCGGTATTGTGCGTAGTCACCACTGGAGGCAGTCCTGTGTCATTTTTAGCTTCTGTTGCAGCCATCTGGACCAATTCTTCTTGTGAATTCAGCAGGTCAAGTTTATTATTATTTAAAAGATGTTTATCCATCATCCCGGCCACATTGAAATTGTTCAATATCCTTTCAAACATATTATAGGAACGGTTCGATACAGGTACTAAAGGTTTAGATGACCTGTGCACAAACACACTTCCTGCTTTCTGGCAGTCCAATCCTTCCACATGTGATGTGAACACATGCACTTGCTGGATACTCTCTGCAAGATGTCTTGCCAGTTCGGTCACATGCACCCCAACTCCTCCTAAAATTTTAGGTGGGAATTCGTACGAGAGAAAACCTACACTCATCTCATCTATTTTTTGCTGTCTTTTTGCCATTTATCTGTCTTCCTGTGCAGAGTTCTACACAATATACTGCTTACTAACGCTCGCAGTTACTAAAGTATATGAAGTAATATACTGTATATAATTGAAAAACCCCTGATTTCAACCACTTAACAATTATCGCTCAATAATTAACACATAATATAACACTAATATATGTTAAAGGTTATGATAAAATGCCAAAACCTCTTGTAGTCGGAAATGGGTCCCTGTTAGTGAACCTTGACAGGAACGCAAGCATACGGGACATGTACTTTCCTCATGTGGGAGATGAGAACCACGTTAACGGCCACCACTGCCGGGTAGGAGTGGTGGTCGAAGGGAAAAACCTGGACCTGGTATCCCTGATAGGAGATGACTGGGTCTCCAGGCTTGGTTATAAGAAAGATACATTAGTAACCGACTCCTATTACCGCAACGAACGGCTCGATATTGATCTGAGGTTCAACGAATGCGTGCATCCTTTCGAGAATGTGTTCATTCGCAGGATAGTAATAACCAATACTGACACAGAGGATATCGAGCTAAAGCTGCTTTTCTCCCATGACATTGCACTTTACGAGAACCCGATGGGGGATACAGGAGTGTATGATCCGGCAGTGCAGTCAATAATACATTACCAGCGCTCCCGCTATTTCCTTATCAGTGGGTCACCACACTTCGACCAGTATGAGATAGGACCCAAAGGAGAGAACAAATCTGGTACGATACACTCGGCAGAGCTTAATATGAACTCAATCCAGGTAGGGGCAGTGAACAGTTTCGCCAGGTTCTCCAGGCATCTTGCAGCCGGTGAGACAAAAACACTGTATTACTGGATAGCGGCCGGAAAAACATTTTATGATGTCAAGCGGCTTAATGAGCTGGTCCTTGAAAGAACTCCTGAACAAATGATGGCTGAAACCGGGCAGTACTTTCATTCATGGGTCAGTAAAGAAAAATATGACTTTTTTGACCTTCCAGCAAAGGTGGCAGACCTGTTCAAACACAGCCTGCTTATCATACGCTCGCAGATCGACAATGATGGGGCTATCATTGCTGCCAATGATAGTGATATCCTTGAACGGTTCAACATGGATTCATACAGTTATATGTGGCCGCGGGACAGTGCATTCATTGCCATGGCTCTGGACATGGCACGTTATTCCGGAATTGTGTCTAATTTTTTCGAGTACTGTCAAGACCTCATCAGTGAGCATGGATATTTCCTGCAGAAATACAATCCTACAGGTACCCTTGCAAGTGGCTGGATGCCCTGGCTCACCCCTGAGGGACATATACAGCTTCCAATACAGGAAGATAGTACTGCCCTTATAATTGTGTCCATGTGGAGCCACTATAAGACTACCAGATCTATTGCAATGATCGATAAGCTCTATAATTCTATGGTAAAGCCGGCTGCTGAGTTCATGACAAGGTACCGGGATCCTGCAACCGGGCTTCCAAAACCCAGTTATAACTTATGGGAAGAGCATAGGGCTGTACATACATATACATCTTCAACCGTATACGCAGGCCTGAAGTGTGCGGCCAGGTTTGCACGGTTGTACGGGGATAATGACCTTGCAGGGAAATACAGCAAGGCTGCCGATGAGATTAAAGCAGGGATAGAGACACATCTGTATGATGAAGAACTGGGGCGGTTCCTGCGCAGCATTGACCCGTGGGATGAGACAGTTGATGCCAGCCTGTATGCCGTTTCACAGTTCAAGGTGCTGCCCCCGGATGATGTGAGGGTGGTCAATACCATGAAGGCTATTGAGGATGAACTCTCTGTAAAAACGGATATAGGGGGCATTGCCCGGTTCTATGGGGATATATATCAACAAGTGACAGAGTATGACCCTGAGATAATACCAGGCAATCCCTGGTTCATAAGTACTCTCTGGGTAGCCCAGTGGCATATCCAGAAAGCAGAGAGCATTAGCGACCTGGAAAAACCAGAGGAGATCCTGCTATGGGTCACTGAGCGTGCTACCCAGACCGGTATTCTGGCAGAGCAGTTGAATCCTTTTGACGGGAGTCCTTTAAGTGTCAGCCCGCTTACGTGGGCCCATGCCACTTTTGTGATTACGGTTCTGGCTTTTGTCGAGAAGGCGAGGTTGCTTGAGAAGGAGTGAAGAAGGGATAAAAGCGGGTAGTGAACTACTTAACAGTAGATAATAAATAGTACTTTAACAATATAGGGATATGGTGAATAACATGTCCCGTCCAAGGACCCAAAGTAACGCTGTATGTCCAAATCCAGACTGCAAGTATTATTTAAATGCAGAAAGTAAAGATATTCGAAAACAAGGCAAGAATTCTGCAGGCCATCAACGATTCGAATGCATGCATTGCAAAACATTCTTTGTTGAGACTTCCAACACTCCGATGTACCGCCGACATATTTCAGAAGAACAGCTAATATTAATTGGCAAACTTCTAGTCGAAAAGATGGGAAATCGAGCCATATCTCGTGTAACTGGTTTAACTCTTGTAACAATCTCAAGAGTTATAAGCGACATAATACTTCATGCAGCTGAGTTCAACGCATTGATGGCAGGTAAAGCGTATCGGTGAGGCAATGACTGCCGGACTCATTATGATAAACGGCGATGTGGATATGAGATGCGGCGCCAAGATGAAGGGCGGCACAATCACCATTAAAGGTAATGCTGATTCCTGGGTCGGCCAGGAGATGACGGGCGGCGAGATCAATGTCCAGGGCGATGCAAACTACTATGTGGGTGCTGGCTATCGCGGCGAGGCATGCGGCATGCGCGGCGGCAAGATCACGGTGTTCGGAAATGCCAATGATTTTGTTGGCGAGCACATGTGCGGCGGCGAGATCGTTATTAAGGGCAATGCAGGTATTATGCCTGGCCTGTCCAACAAGGGCGGCAAGATCGTCATTGAGGGCGATACTGACATGCCTGGCAGTGAGATGACCAAGGGTACCATTATCGTTAAAGGTACGGTCAAGGATATGATGCCTGTGTACCAGAAAGAGGGCATCGAGGCCGTAGACGGTGTGGAGTTCACTAAGTATGTTGGCGACGTGGTCGTTGACGGTGTGGGTGAGCTGTTCGTTAAGTGAGCGAAGGATAGAAGTTTTAGTGCGGGCAAGTCCCTTTTGGGGTTAAGGGGCTGCCCCCACGTTTTGTTTTTATGAATATTTTTTAACGTATAGGAAAGTATAAACGCATTTGTTTATCTTGCTACTGAAATTAGATACATGATGAGAAAAAAACCACACTTCTATTTTGCCCCGAAGGGGCTTTATTCTCACTTTCCGCAGGTCAAATGAGTATTCGTATTATTTTTCCTGATAGCGTTTTTAAAAATCCGATTATATTTATATTTTATAAGTATGTGTTGTTTATGGACAAAATTGCGGTGTTTTTGATATTAGAGTTATTAGAGTTAATATTTCATGGAAACTATTGGAAAAATCCACATTTCGAGACATTTAAACTTAGGAAATAATTGCAGCACGCCTCATCATAGCGTTTTGCTTTCAAACAATATTTAAGATATCCCGGTTAGATCATTTTTCCGACAGTCTCTCATGAGCATAAAATTGACAGAAACGCTATCAAAAGAAATTATTGAATTTTTGTAGATACCTGCGGAAAGTGAGATCGAGCAGAAGATGACGAATTTATGAAATTTGATGTGGGATTATATGGCAAAAATGGATGATATTTCCAGACGTTAGAATGACGCCATAGGGATAAAACCAATAACTACGGGTTTTTGGATTAAAGAAAGGTGGAATACGACTGGCAGAACGTGAACGGATTCCCGGCGTTAATGGAAAGGAGGTAATTTTATCTTTTCATTGCTTCAGCTATTCTTTCGGGTAGGGTATTAAGATTATCATTAATCGAATTACCCATCAGATCGAATTTATCCCCAAGCGTAACAATTGAATTATTCATTGTATCGAGTTTGTCAAGCTTGTTTAATTTATCCAACTTGCCATTCATTTCACCCAATATCCCAATACCTTTATCAAATCTTTCAGCCATTTCCCGCATTTCGCCAGCAATGACCCTACCAAAAGGATACGGTAATACAATATTTTTATCGATTTCAATAGTTCTTATTTTAGTTTCATTGGTGTTTGTTGCTTCCAAATCCTGAATAAAAGCAGATATAGCAGATTCTACCCCACCAGCCATTAACATTACAGTGTTTTTATTTACATTATAAATAAATCCACTTAAGTCTTTATTAATTGCATAACCCTCTACTATATTTCGGTATCCTACCAGATTGACATTACCTTCAATAAAGGACTGGATGTTTTTCATAATATCCTAATTTAATTTTAGCCTATAATAGTTTTTCCCACACCCGAACCCTCGCTTCAAAATCATTGATTCAACTAAATAAGTACTATTCATAACCTTGTAGTGGTGGTGATGATTCCCGCACACCCTGTCGCCTTCACATCCACATTAAACCCACAAATATTGCATTATTTTTAATATTTTAGAAATGATATTTTTTGGTGTGCTGTGAGATGGGATGATTAGGTTAGCGCGTACGTCATGCAAAGCCTGAATAATATAGTCTTTCCAGATACCAGCAATAACTAAAACGATGAAATATATTCCACCATCGAGTCGAATATCTTTTTGCCATCCTTGGAACCGAGAATATTTTCAGATGCCCGCTCCGGATGAGGCATCATCCCAAGTATGTTACCATGCTCATTAAGGATTCCCGCAATGTTCTCACTGGACCCGTTGGGGTTTGCCTCACTGGCAGCATTACCCTGCTCATCCACATACCTGAATGCGACCCTGTCCTGTGAGTTAAGTTCGGATAAGGTGTGCTCTTGTGCAAAATAATTGCCTTCCATGTGTGCAATGGGTATCCTGATGACCTGGCCTTTTTTGAAAGAATTTGTGAACGGGGATGTATTATTATCCACCCTCAGGTTGACCCGATCACATCTGAACTTCGGGTAGCAGTTGGTCATAAGTGCACCAGGTAATAGTCCGGATTCCACCAGTATCTGGAACCCGTTACATATACCCACTACAGGCAGTCCCTTATCCGCCATCTTCCTGACCGAATTCATAATGGGTGCCCTGGCAGCTATAGCGCCTGCCCGCAGGTAATCTCCGTACGAGAATCCCCCGGGTACTACTACGCCATCATATCCTTTTAGTTCATCCTTGTACCAAACAAGTTCGGCATCCACGCCCACAACCTCAGTGAGCACATACTGCACATCATAGTCGCAATTGCTGCCGCCGAACTGGAGTACAGCGATCTTCATCCTGATTCCTCTATTTCTATATCAAAATTATGTATCACAGGATTTGCCAGCAGCCGCTTGCACATCTCATCCACCCTGGATTTGGCCTCATCCCTGGATTTGGCCTCAAGTTCGAGAACAAAACATTTTTGCATTTCCAGTGAATCAGTTGGAAATCCCAGGTGTTCAAGTGCCTTCTGGATAGTAGTAGCTTCGGGATCAAGCATCCCGCTTTTTAGCCCGATGGTAACTTCGGCATGGTATTTCATTTTGTAGACCTCAAAATCTGATCACCTGTGATAGGAGCAGAATGATAATTACTTTTTCGGTATTTCTTTACATACTTTTTGGTGCATGTAAGCCCAGAGTGTCAAGCACAATTGATAACACATTCCTTGCACAGTCCACCAGCACCAGCCTCGAGTCCCGCAGGGAGACTTCGGCATTTAGCACAGGTACGTACCTGTAGAACTGGTTGAATGAATCAGCCACTTCCCTGGCATATGTGGCAAGGTGATGGGGTTTTAGATCCACAGCTGCCGTATCGATAACAGCAGTAAGGCGGGCCAGATGCTTTATAAGTTCGATTTCCTGGTCTTCCACCAGTACGGATATGTCATGTTCCAGATCTGCCAGATTTACACCTGAACCTTTAGCATTGGCCAGTATGCTGCATGCCCGGGCATGGCTATACTGGATGAACGGGGCACCCTGTTTCTCAAAATCCAGTGCCTCACGCCAGTCAAATACCGTGGATTTTTCTGGTGACACCTTAACAACATCATACCTGACTGCTCCTATACCCACGAAGTTCGCTACTTCCTGCTTAAAATCATCAGATGTGTCAGGCCTGCGTTTCTCCACTTCCACCATTGCCTGGGTATTAATCTGGTCAAGCAGTTCATCGGTACTGATGAACTTACCCCGCCTGGTGCTCATACTGCCTTCGGGCAGGGATACGAACTCGAAGATCACGATCTCAGGTTCGTTCTCATCAAGTGCATTCAACACTGCCTTCAACTGACCGGATATCAGTTTATGGTCCGCTCCCAGCACATCGATCATCCTGTCGCAGTGCCCGGCTTTCCACAGGTGGTATGCCAGGTCCCTGGTTGTGTACAGGGATGTGCCGTTACTGCGCTGTATCACCAGTTTTTTCTCAAAACCATAATCTGACAGATCGACCATCAGGGCACCATCATCGACTACAGTCCTGCCCGTGTCCTTTATTCGGCTCACTGTGGTGCTGACACTGCTGTTGCGGACATAGGTAGATTCCCAGGCAAATGAATCATGGTGGATGTTCATGCGCCCCAGGGTCTGTTTGATACCTTCCATGGCAAGATCAACAGCATGTTTGAAGCGCTCTGCCACGTCCGGGTCACCGTGTTCGATGCGCTGGATCAGTTCATCGATCTCGGCCTTTTTATCAGGTTCGTCGTTCAACACCCTGTTTGCCTGGATATAGATGTCTGCGATGGCATGATCTGATTTCTTTTCAGTATCAAAATCAAAATGCTCCAGCGCCCATGAGACAATGGCTATCTGCCTGCCCATATCATTGATGTAGTACTGGGTCTCCACCTCATACCCTGCTTTTTCCAGGATGCGTCCAAGTGTATCCCCGATAATGGAATTGCGGATATGTCCCACGTGCAGGGGGCCGTTGGGGTTGGCAGAGGTGTGCTCCAGAATGACTTTTCCGCGCCCGGTCTGGCTGGCGTAATCGTGTCCCTGTGCTCGTATGGCAGACACGGTCCGGTCCAGGAAGGTCTGGTTGAAATAAAAATTGAGATACGGCCCCTTTGTTTCAACTCTGTCGATAAGTCCGTTTTCAGGTACATTGATGGATGCAGCCAGCATTGAGGCTATATCAGCCGGGCTTTTCCTGCATACCGGAGCCAGCCTGAACGCTACCGATGAGGCAATATCTGCATGGATCGACTCCTCAAGGCTCAGGTATGTTACTTCCAGACCGTTTGCTTCAAGGGCAGAGGTAAGGACTTGGGTAACCTGTGATTTAAATTGTAAGAACATGGTTCATCAGCGTCCTGGTATTTAAGGGGGTGTAGATAGATGGCTATCTACATAATTGTATCTTTGTGATGACTTATTCCTTGGTTCTATGTGTCAGAAAAGCAAGGATAAGCACCATAAAGGCAGTCAATATTCCAGGGCCTGGCAGTTCACCCAGACCTTTAAAGAAATCATTACTTTCAGTATCCGGCAAATCCTTTGGTATATCCTGGGTATCTATTATCTCACCGGAATTATCACCTATCACTGTTATCCGGATGGTGACAGTGGGTTTTTCAAGCAGATGGAAATTGTAAACCCCAGGCTCATTGATCTGCAGGCAGGTGCGCTGCCTGAAGGACATGTATGATTCATTTGTAGCTTCACCGCTGGTCTCATTCACGAAAATGTTATTGTCACATATCAATGTGAACCAGCGTCGGTTCCTGTCATTATTGAAAAAGGAGATGTTCTGGCCCTGCTGGAAGGTGGTTCCTTCAGGATACACAGAGAACCCATCTGTGGGTTCCTCTGCTACAGGTACATTTATCGTGATGACAGGGTCAATGGCCCAGACAGGCTGGATGATTGCAAGGAGTATCAATACAGTAATGGTTTTTTTCAGCACACACATCATCACTGAGTAATTTCATACATCATAATTTGTGATTATTCAGCCCTTCCCTCATTTAATAATATTTTTAGTTTCAGGCTTTCAATAATTCAGTCTATTCTTTTTTCCTTACTATCAGGATAGCGAGAATAAGCATCATTAATGTAGCAGGTGTGCAAAAACCAGGTATATCTTTCATGGCTGCCCACGGATTATTTTCCTCTACAACTTCCTGTTCATGGGGAGGGGACTGGGTTGCTTGAGACTCGTTTTCGGAATCGAAATCTACAACTGTTAACTGAAATGTGACTGTCGGTTTTTCTTCCAGATGGAAATTATAAGTTCCCAGGTCATCAAATTGTACGGATAAACTTCTTCTGAATGTCAGGATGTTTGGAGGAAACAGGTTTTCTTCACTAATCAGGGTAAATGGTCTTCTGTGCAGATCCTCGTTCTTAAATGTAACAGTCTGCCCTTGTTCTATTGTATTTTCAAGTGGATACATCAGGACAAAACCCTCGGTTTGGTTCTCCAGGGTTCCAGGTCTGATATAGATAAGTAGATCCGAGGCTGTAACAGGCTGCATAATTACTATCAAAGCCAGGATGAAAATTATTGTTCTTAACATAGTAATCCTCAACATATATGTAAATATATTTAGACATGTTATAGTATAAATGTTGCTCTCTCATCATTACTGCTGATAAGTATGTCCCGGTAGTTTTCAGAAAAATATATACGTAATCATTTCAATAATCATTGAAATACTACATAACCCGATATTTGGTGCAAAAAAATGTCAGACGAGAAGAAATTAGGATTTTTTGAAAAATATCTCACAATGTGGATCATTGTCTGTATCATTGCAGGTCTTTTACTAGGCAAGACATTTCCAGCAGTGGCAACTTCTATCGATTCAATGCAATTATACAGTGTATCCCTGCCCATTGCAGTTCTGCTGTTCTTTATGATTTTTCCCATCATGGTGCAAATCGATTTTAAACAAGTCATTGAAGCTGGTAAAACACCCAAACCTGTTTTAATAACCTTGTTTGTGAACTGGGGGATAAAGCCCTTTACAATGCTTTTTTTTGCCTGGGTTTTTATGAAAGTGTTATTCACTCCATTCTTACCAGATACCGTTACACCTACGTTGATGGGAGATATGGACCTCCCGTCGCAATACTTTGCCGGAATGGTATTATTGGGCATTGCTCCTTGTACGGCTATGGTGCTCGTGTGGGGTTATCTGGCAAAAGGTAACCAGGGTCATACACTGGTCATGGTTGCCATCAACAGTCTGGCCATGTTAATATTATATGCACCCATGGCACGATGGTTATTGGGGATCGGTGAAATCGTAGTGCCCTGGCAGACCATAGCCCTCTCAGTGGGATTATATGTGGGTGTGCCGTTGGTGGCAGGCTACTTTTCCAGAAAAGAGCTTCTTATGAGAAAAGGTGCCGATTGGTTTGAGAATACATTTTCCCCGGTGATGCACAATATTGCGATTTTAGCATTGCTGATAACCCTGATCACTCTGTTTAGTCTTCAGGGTGACGTGATCATTAAGGAACCTTTAGTCATATTGATGATAGCTGTACCGTTGTTGATCCAGGTGTTTTTCATCTTTATCCTTGGTTACGGCATATCCAGATTAATTGGTCTGTCATATGAAGATGCAGCGCCTACAGCACTGATAGGTGCGAGTAATCATTTTGAAGTGGCAATTGCTGTATCCATTATGCTTTTTGGTCTTAACTCGGGTGCTGCATTGGCAACAGTAGTTGGAGTCCTGATCGAAGTGCCGGTAATGCTGGCACTTGTAAAGATATGTCTTAAGTCCAGAAATTTATTTAATTGACATATATGGAGAAATCATGGTTAAATTGATAATCGATAAAGCGAAATGTAACGGCTGCGGCGATTGTGTAAAAGTGTGCAAGAGCCGGAGCCTGGAAATACTTGATGGTGTATGTGTTGCGACCAAGCCGGATGAATGTAAACTCTGTATGCTGTGTAAGGTAACCTGCCCAAGCAGGGCCATTGAGATCGAGGTATGAACTTATGGATAAAAAGGAAGGATGCAGTTGTTTTAATGCTGCCCTTGTGGATTATGCCCTTAAGAAAAAGAAAAGCAGCCTGCACGAGGTCACATGTCCGGTGTGTCACAAGACCTTTACCACAAACCGTGAAGGGGATGAAGTAGTATGTTTTGACTGCCGGAAAGGTCTCAAGCACAAGGTCGAAGTGCTGGGTATCGGGGGAAAGCAGTACAATGATACAATGAATGTGGTAGTGCAAGCAGTGTTGGGAACAGAGTTTCGGGTCATACCCGTAACAGATATTGAGAGCATAATGACCTATGGGGTGGCTGTTACTCCTGCTGTGGTGGTTAACGGTAAGGTGATGTGTGAGGGGAGAGTGCCTGAAAATTGTGAGATATGTGAGTGGATTGGTAAACAAGGCGGTAGCTGAAAAAAGCTCGCTTAACAATCTGATTGGTGGTCCCATATAGGATTATTCTCAATTGTCCCACATTTGCTGCACCGACACAGGAAAATATACCCACGTTGCTGGATTCGCAGGAACATTGTATGGTTTCCATTTATCTCACCTCTATCACGCAACCATATTTCCAAAAATGATCCCTGATACAAGGGCTGCAAATATCACCAGGGCAATGTAAAGACCTGTTCTTTTTGTACCCATTATCCTGGATATTACGATCATATTGGGCAGGCTGAGAGCCGGCCCGGCCAGCAGCATAGTCAGTGCAGGTCCTTTGCCCATACCTAATTTGGTCAATGCACTGATTATAGGCACCTCAGTAAGTGTGGAGAAATACATTAATGACCCCGAGACCGAAGATATCAGGTTAGCTGAAATGCTATTTCCTCCCACCAGTGTTGCAACAAATTCACCTGGCAGCACGGCTACTATGACACCTGCCAGGAACACTCCCGCAAACAGCAGGGGCGTAATCTGTTTTACCAGGAACCAGGTCTCTTGCATCCAGCTTTTTAATTCCTCACGGGTGTACCAGAGCCATGACAGTGCAATGGTTATCAGGACGAGCAGTATAACTGCCGCTTTTTCTAACATCGTTGCCGCTATTCCCCCAAAGACCAGGATTGCCAGCAGCAATATGAAAATAATGGTGGTCCTTATATTTCTGTCATCACCGTTGGTTTTAAAGCCTGGCATTTTATTGTGATTCTGGAAAACAACTGACATGGTAAGCCCGATAACAACGGATAAACCAATTGCAGCTACGGCCCTTGCCACTCCTACATCAAAACCCAGTATTTTTGCCGTGTACACTATGGCAAGCAGGTTGATAGCGGGAGCCGAGTAGAGGAAGGTAGTGGCCGGCCCTATGCCAGCCCCACGTTTGTAGATGCCTGCAAACAGCGGCAGTACTGTGCAACTGCAGACTGCCAGCATTACGCCGCTGATGGCAGCGACCGGGTAGGTAATATATTTTGGCGAATCAGCGCCAAAGTATTTGAGCACTGACTCTTTTGAAAAGAGGGAAGCAATGGCACCTGCCAGAAAGAAGGCCGGTACCAGGCACAGGAGCACATGAAGGGCTAAGTACTCACGAAGGGCATCAATTCCGGCAAATAATAATGTATCCAACACAGTATTTCAAATCATATTGAAATGATTATACTTAAGTATTATGGTTTCAATAAATATTGAAGCAATCAATAATTGAAAGATTTTAAAGAGGGATAAGTTTGAAGATCGAAATATTGGGAACTGGCTGTGCAAAATGCAAAAAGGTCACTGATAATGTTAAGCGGGCTGTGGATGAGTTGGGTCTTGACATCCAGGTGGATAAGGTCGAGGATATCAACCGGATACTGGACTACGGTGTGATGATGACACCTGGGGTTGTGATAGACGGCGAGGTGAAGGTCGCTGGTAAAATACCTGATGTCAAGCAGATCAAGCAGTGGATAACCGAGTAAACTAAAAGACCTTTGTATCTTAGTTCTCATGCAATCTGAGATGTTCTTGTATATTATACGTAATTAGTTCCTGCTTTTTCAATAGATTGCAACGTTTATTTTTTGGGAGGTGTCATGAATGTGGAGGTAAGCCCGGAGCCGGGACAGGCAAAGGTATATTACGATTCTGAGAATATTGATATTAGGGATCTTAAAGGGGGTCATAGTAAAGAGCGGATACAAAGTATAATTTTTATCAAGAGCCTTGGAGGTTTTTAAATGGAAGACGTGAGAATAAAGGTAGAGGGTATGACCTGCCAGCACTGCCAGATGCAGGTCCATGATGCCATTGCGGTCCTTGACGGTGTCACTATGGTGAGGGTTGACATTGAAGCGGGCGAGGCCACAGTTTCCTATGATTCCTCAAAGATAGACCTTGAACAGATAAAACAGGCGGTGCGCGATGCCGACTACCAAGTGGTGGAAGAGGAAGAAACCTGTCCAGTTCCCACACTTGATGGTATGAAGCTTATGACCGAAGGCATAGCCAGGGAACCTGTTACGACTGAAGCAAAAGATGAGGCACCACGACCCAAAACCGCACAATCTCCACCACCCAAGACCGAATTATCCCCTCCGGACAGGACCGAAAATACCACCATAGGTGTTACAGGCATGACCTGTGCCTCATGTGTCCAGAATATCGAGAAAGGACTGGGTAAACTACCCGGTGTCATCAAGGCGGTGGTGAACCTGACCACAGAGAAAGCAGTTTTGGAATACGACCCGGCGCAGGTCGGTCCCGGCCAGTTCACCAAAACCATCACTGACCTGGGTTACGGTGTGGTTGGTGAGAGTGTCACCCTGCATATCACTGGTATGACCTGTGCCTCATGTGTCCAGAACATCGAAAGGGGTCTGGGAAAATTGGATGGTGTCCTAAAGGTCTCAGTGAATTTGACCACTGAAAAAGGTACTGTGGAATACGACCCTGGCCGAATAACAGTACATGATATTATTAAAGCCGTTACCGATATCGGATACGGCGCAGAGGAAATTAAAGGTGTGGATGCGGACAGGGAGCGGGAAGCCCGGGAAAAGGAGATACTATCCCAGAAGCGCAACCTTATCCTCGCGTTGATACTGGCAGTACCGGTATCCGTCGGAGAGATGGGGCAGAACATCGCCCCGCTGGTAAATGCCATACCCGGTATTATGGGATTTTTAGGTAACGATTATTTCCAGTTCATATTTGCCACACTGGTAATGCTCCTGCCCGGACGGCAGTTCTTCTCAGGTGCCTACAAGGGGCTGATGCATGGTGCTA